>Ga0316204_10000134_pt1 | contig 304293 bp, 238 predicted proteins | sample 6monrhotite_MG_2_FD_205661 | JGI IMG/M metagenome (GOLD analysis project Ga0316204, IMG submission 205661) | Microbial mat bacterial communities from mineral coupon in-situ incubated in ocean water Damariscotta River, Maine, United States -... | ecosystem: Environmental > Aquatic > Marine >... | reverse complement strand
AAGGGAGATTTAGTTGGTATTCGAATGATTTCTCGTTCTCAGCCGATAGAATATAGCCGCTATTGACTCCTGAAACAAACAGATTCGATGCGCCGTGACAATGGCAGCAATGGTGACAATCATAAAGAGAACTATCAATATTTAGTACTAATAGCTCTTCACTGGCAAATTGACCTAATGGATCTGATGGGTGCTCATGCTCGAACGATAAATGCTCTTGACCTGACTGATGAAGTTGGTGGCTATCAATAATAGCGGTTACCGATTGCAGAGCAATCAGAGCAACTACTAATATTAATATCCATCGTTGTATCATTATATTTTTCAGTCTTATGTTGATTAACAGATAAAACAATCTTAACCCATCCTATGATAGGCTTCCGAATAGCTTGAAATAGATTCATACCAAATTTGATGAAATCGGATATATGATAAACCCTAACCCTACTAGAGGGTCAAGTTATTTTTCAAGAATATTCTCCTGAAACAGTTGTCTTATTTTATAACTATTGCTGGAAGTTCATTGGCGGAAGTACCAACTCCTCCTCTACAAAGAATACTCTAACGTAGTTCAGCCGAGTCTGTCGGTTGCCTTTTTGATTCAAAGGGTTTTTTAATTTGAGACCAATAGTCATTGGGGTAATCAGTATTTCCAATACCAATTTCATCATCAGCTAGCGGTTTTCGGTGCTGATAAAATGCAGTGCCTAACAACCTATCCCAGATGGAAAAAAACAACGCAAAATTCACGTCTCCTGCTCGCCCCTTTAGGTGATGGAATCGATGAAGTTCTGCTGTCGCAAACAACGCTCTAAACCAACCAGTCTTAATATCGGCATTTGTATGTTGGATTAGAAGTTGGATGAATATACTAAAAACTAATGCAAATGCCACATTCTGAGGGATCCCTATGATAATCAGTGGCGCTAAAGCAAACACTCCATCAATCGCCTGAAATACTGGGTGTTTCATTATTCCGTTAAGACCGTATAAACGGGTCGGTGCATGATGAACTGCATGAAAGCGCCATAGGAACGAGTTTTTGTGACACAGGTAATGAAATAGCGTCGAGCCAATATCTAAGATAACAACCGCCAAAATAAGTTGAAAAGTAAAACTCCAGTGCGTAGGCCACACCTCAGGAAAAAGGGCAAACATGGATAAGAATGGTAACGTAAAAATCGATGCGTAAATCATCACTTCATTAAACCAAAAATGGTATATGTCTCTTTTTAGATCGCCTTTGCTTTTATTCCAGCTTGGCTTATGAGGGATGATGCGTTCAACTATAAACGAGACAAATAACGCTAACGCCATCAGTAATAATGTATAGTGAAAGCCAAGACCATTTTCAGCAATCACTATTTCTGATCCGATAAAAATGACTACCATCACTGGAAAGTAGAATAATTGTAGCGTAAGTTTTAACCATTTCATGTTGTAGTTTACAGGTTGTTTGGAATAGTTAAATAATATCTTACTGGAAATCTCTGGACTTGAACGAATCAGCTATATTGGTTGCCATTTGGCAAAAATACGTAATTTGGCTATTCACAGAAAATTGGGGTTGAGTGACTCTTAAGCAGTAAAGATGGACTGATACCAAATGTTAATTTAAAGACTCTAGAAAAATGAGCCGAATCCGAAAAACCAACTGAATGTGCCGACTCTGTAAGACTTTGACCATCAAAAGCTAATTTCAGCGCACACCTTAATTTCAACCATAACATATACCGTCTTATCGGGAGGCCTAATTGTTGCTTGAATAAGTGCTGCATTCTACTTTGGGATAGATTGATCTTCTGAGCCAACGTATGTCCCGAAAAAGAATGTCTCGGTTGAGCGTTTAGCAGGTTAAGTAGTTTAACTATACGCGGGTCGGCTATGTCTTTTGAGGAGATATATCCACCGAAAAATTTCAAGCATTCTGTCTTAAGGTGATCCGTCATCTTCGGTTCAGTGGAAGACCTTCGCGAATCTAACAGCATTCTTTTCAAATCTGCCGGAAATGGTTCAGTCAATAACAGGGCTGGTTGTTGTTTTTGAAGTTCGGTGTTTTGATATTGGTACTCTAAAATCGTCTTGAAAAGACTTGAGCTTTTTTCTAAATAAATTAAACAGACTAAACCATTGAGGCATCTTATACTGTGTCTAACATTTGCTCCGATTACTGCTGCTGTGCATTCTTCCCATTGCTCGAGACCTTCCCATCGTATTTCTAATTTGCCAGTCAGTGCAATACAACACTGAACAGCATGATGATGATGAAAACTGGTTTCAAAACTGTCACCTAGATAAATCACACAATCATGCCAAAAGAAGAATCGGTTAGCGTCTTTATTAGTCACTGTCTATTACGCCCCTCGTATTAGCGTCTTCGATTAAAAGAAACTCTGGCAGTGGCGACAACTCCCATCAGTTTTTAAAAAAAATAGCAGCATAATACAGTTTGTTTTTTGATTTGAACAAAACAAGAGATCGCTTAGTGTTTTACAAACACTTCGACATTCCCATCTTTATCAAAAGTTAAAACATCATAAGACTCTACGGTGTTGCCTCTTTCCATTCCTGGCGTCCCGATAGGCATTCCAGGTACAGCTATTCCAAGAACGTCAGGTTTGAAAAGTAGCAAACGAGTGATATCTCGGTGCGTCACATGCCCCTCTACGACATAACCACCGATCACTGAAGTATGGCAAGAAGAAATTTCTGGGGGGATCTTTAATCTGGCTTTTTCAGAAAGCAATTTGCGAGTAGAAACCACAGTAATGTTGTAATCAAACTTTCGAAGATACTTTATCCATTTATTACAGCAACTACAGTCAGGGTTCTTAAAAATGGTAATATCTCGTGGAAGCGAATCTTGTGCACCGGCGACAGTATGAATAAGAATAAGAATGACAGCGACATATTTTTTCAATGTATTCTCCTCAAAACGTAAGCATACGTTTTTCATTGTACATAGTTAGCGTTTTCTAAGTGACTCATTATATATAATTAATCACTTAGAAAACTTGAACGACGACGAAGTTTAAGCAAATTCTAAACAATCAATCGAATCGCAGGTTCGCGTGAGCTGCGAAGTTGAATCGTCCGAATTTATTTAATCCCTAGCGCTACAAAACAAAGAACAAACGATCAAAAAGAATGGCTCGCGCTTTATCTAATAGTCTAACTAGGCCTTCCTATTGTGCGCCATTTGATAGAGAACTGGCAGCACTATTAAAGTTAACAAGGTGGAGGAAATAATTCCCCCAATTACAACCGTGGCCAAAGGACGTTGAACTTCCGCGCCGATACCGGTATTTAAAGCCATAGGAACAAATCCAAGGCTAGCGACTAGTGCCGTCATTAATACCGGTCGTAAGCGAGTCAATGCGCCTTCGACTATTGCTTTCCTCAAGTCTCCGTTTTCGTTCCAAAGATCTCGGATGAAAGCAACCATCACTAATCCATTTAACACAGCGACGCCTGACAGCGCAATAAATCCAACACCTGCAGAAATAGACAGCGGCATTCCTCGTAAATATAAAGACACGACGCCGCCGGTTAATGCTAACGGTACCCCACTAAATATTATTAAGGCATCTTTAAAGGAGCCGAATGCAAATACCAATATTGCAATAATTACAATCAAAGTTATCGGTACGACTAAACTTAATCGTTGACTCGCGGATTCAAGCTGTTCGAATGTTCCACCATAATCAAGCCAGTAACCGGGTGGTATCTTGACTTCTTGTTGTATTGCTTCTTTAACTTCGGTTACAAAACTGCCAAGATCTCTACCGCGCACATTCGCAGTCACCACGACACGTCGTTTTCCATTTTCTCGACTGATTTGTGCTGGAGCTGGTTTAATTGTGATGTTAGCGACTTCCTCTAGAGGAACGTAGCCTCCATTTAACAACGGGACGGGTAAGGATTTTAGGCCATCGACATCTTTTCTCAACTGCTCAGGAAGACGAACCACTAGTTCAAAACGCCGATCGCCCTCATAAATTATTCCAGCGCTCTCACCTCCGATAGCGGTTGCAATCCAGTCCTGTAAATCGACGACATTAAGACCAAACCGGCCGAGCTGCTCTCGCTTAGGAGTAACTAATAATGAGGGTAACCCTTTGACTTGTTCCATGCGAACGTCTTGAGCGCCTTCTATAGAACTAACGGCCTCCAAAATATCAGCCGCGGTGAAAGTCAATTGTTCTAAATCGTCGCCAAATATCTTCACTCCTAGATCGGCGCGAACACCTGAGATGAGTTCATTAAAACGCATTTGGATTGGCTGAGTAAATTCATAGTTATTGCCCGGCAGTTTCTTAACACTTTCCTCCAACTCTTCTAATAATTCATTCTTTGTCTTAGAAGGCTCTGACCAACTCGCTCGGGGATGTAAGATAACGAAAATGTCCGCGATACTAGGCGGCATAGGGTCGGTTGCCACTTCAGGCGTTCCAATTCTCGCAAACACCTTATCAACTTCTGGAAAAGCTTTGATTCGCTTCTCTAGAATTGCTTGCATCTCAACTGACTGCTCTAATCCCGTTCCTGGTATCCTCAGTGCTTGAATGGTGATATCGCCCTCATTGAGTTGAGGAACAAATTCCGAACCCAAGGTAGAAACTAACCAAACACTTAATGCGACGAGCAATGTCGCTACCGAGATAATAGTCCAACGCATGCTGAGAGCGAAAGTTAAGATCGGTCGATAAATAGACTTAGCCGAACTAATCAAAACGCTTTCTTTTTCGCTAATCTTACCGTTCATAACAACAGCGACTGCCGCTGGGACAACCGTCAAAGATAAAAGCATAGCGGACACTAATGCCATAACAACTGTGGCGGCCATGGGATGAAACATTTTACCTTCCACGCCCGTTAACGAAAATATCGGAATGTAAACAACAGTAATGATTGCGACACCAAACAGGCTGGGTCTGATCACCTCTGAGGTTGCTTTATAAACGGTATTTAATCGCTCTCGAACCTGCTGCTGACCGCCATGACTCTGAGCATCCGCTAGTCGCCGAACACAGTTTTCTACGATAATGACGGCGCCATCAACAATTAATCCAAAGTCTAAAGCTCCTAAGCTCATTAAATTCGCGGACACTCCTGCTTTAACCATGCCAGTCATCGTTAATAGCATTGATAATGGAATAACCGCAGCCGTTATCAGCGCAGCTCTTAAGTTACCTAGTAACAAAAACAAAATTACGATAACTAACAGCGCACCTTCGACGAGATTCTTCGTCACCGTAGCTACCGCCTTGTCAACTAGCGATGTACGATCATAAACGGCCTCAACGACAATTCCTTCGGGTAAAGAAGTTTGAACTTCGCCGAGTTTTATTGCCACATCGCGTGAAACAGTCCGTGCGTTCTCACCAATCAACATCATGGTGGTTCCGAGCACGGTTTCAACGCCGTTTCGAGTGGCAGCCCCTGTGCGAAGTTCTTTTCCAATAGCCACGTTTGCAACGTCACTAATTTTGATAGGTATGCTCTCGTTTTGTTTGATAATGATATTGAGAATTTCTTCAATTGTTGCCAACTGCCCGGGTGAACGTACTAAGAGTTGCTGGCCGTTTTTCTCAATATAACCTGCTCCTCGATTATCGTTATTTGCTCTTAGAGCATTAGCGACATCTTCTAGGCTGATCTGATGATATAGCAGCTTTTCAGGGATAGGTGTGACGTGGTATTGTTTATTAAACCCACCAATACTATTCACTTCGATTACACCTTTAACTTGTGCTAATTGCGGTTTAATAATCCAATCTTGGATCTCGCGTAAAGCGGTAGCGGTATAAGGCTGTCCATTAGGCATACGAGCCTCTGGTAAAGCCTGTACGGTGTACATGAAAATCTCGCCAAGTCCTGTTGAAATCGGGCCCATTTCGGGCTCTAAACCTGCAGGTAAAATACTTTTAATAGCGGTCAATCTTTCAGTCACTAAATTTCTTGCGAAATAAATGTCAGTTCCTTCTTCAAAGATGACTGTCACTTGCGATAGCCCATAACGAGAAAGTGACCGAGTGTGAGACAGACGAGGCAGACCAGCTAGAGCTGTTTCGACCGGATAGGTAATTCTTTGTTCAGACTCAAGTGGCGAATAACCAGGTGCAGTCGTATTGATTTGAACTTGTACATTGGTTATGTCAGGCACTGCATCAATCGGCAGTTTTTGGTAACTCCAAACTCCAATAGCAACAATCGCCAAAACAAGGCTTAAACAAAAATAACGTCTTTCGATAACGAGACGTAAAATAGATTCAATCATCTTAAGTCTCCTAATCGTCGTCTTCGGCTTCTGATTTCAGAATGTCGGCTTTTATCAAGTAACTGTTTTTAACGACATATTCAGCACCCTTTTCTAATCCATCAATGACCTCATAATAAAGGTCATCCGATTGCCCCAAAATTAGCGGATTAAATTCATATACTTCGCCCTCCTTAACAAATACGCCTACGCGCCCACCAAGTTCTTGTACCGCATCCTTTTTGACCGCTAGGTCAATATTCAATATTCGAGTATTGATTTTTCCTTTTGCGAGCATGCCTGGTGATAAAGCATTATCTTTATTATTAAGGTTGGCACGGGCTATTAAAAAAGGTTTATTACTCGCAGGGAGCACTTGGTCGATTTTAGCGCTGACTAGATTTTCACCCACAATGATTTGTACGGTTTGCCCAGCTTTTACTTTCGATTGTTGCGTTGGATATACTTGAAAGTCGACCCAGAGAGTATCGAAATTGCCAATCTTAAAAAGTTCCCGATCATCTGTAGACTCCCCTGCATTACCATCGCGATCGATGATTAATCCTGATCCTGGCGAGAATATTTTATAAGTTTCTAAACTTTGATCAGACTCGATAACAGCAAGGAGTTGATTCTTATTAACGGTATCCCCTATCGAGCAATTCATTGACTTGATAATACCTGAAAACCGAGCATGTACTTGATAGGTGTGCTCAGGGATAGACCGAAGCTTTCCGAATACCGAAACGGTTTGGTTTAAATGAGCTGGAAGCGCTTTAGCCGTAATAATACCAACTTCCTTAGAAAGTTGGTCCTTAATTCGGCTAACAGTTTCTTCGCCTTCCTCCTCTCCGTCGCCATCTGCCCAAACGTTTGGTAACAACAAGCTAACTCCGAGCAATAAAAGTAGTAGTAAATTTTTATTCATATTCTATTCCTTATTGATCCATTTATTTTCGAATCTAAAATCTATATTCTCGTTTATCGCAAGAGCGATTCACGCGTTAACTGCTCTATCTCAGAGCCATAAATTAAAGCAGCGGCTCCAGCGTTAATCAAAGCTCTACGGGCACTTAACAGTTCTTGTCTTGCTGAAACAAATTCAAGGTAACCGTAACGCCCTTTTAAATAGGCTGATTGAGTTTCTTTTAACGCTTGCTCGAGTGCGGGGATTACATTGCTTTGTAAAGTCTTCGCCGATACGATCGCTTGTTTACGATTGCTATACGCGCGAAATAACTGGTTGCGAAATCTTAATTTTGTCGCTTCTTTTTCTTGCGAAACTCGGCTTCGTTCAGCTAACGCGCGGGATACAGCCCCAGAATTTCGCTTTTCCGCGAACAGAGGCATGCTGAAACTTGCTACCAATGATGTATCTTCTATTTCCTGGGAGCGGCGCATACCCACCGACCAATGAATATTTGCTGTTGACTCAGTTTTTGCTAAACGTAATTCAGCATCCTTTAGGCGTACTTTATCGTGCAAAATTTGCATTGCTGGATTTTGCTCTACTTTGGCATAGAGCGACTCAAAATCATCGTCGACCCCAAACGCAAAGAGATTGCCTTTAACGTTAGAAAAGGTGAACTTGTTCTCTCCCCAAAATGCAGCCAATGAGCGTTTTAGGTACTCCACTCGTTGTTGCTCTGCTTGGAGTGAAAGTTGAGCCTGCCCATGCGCTGCAAGCGCTCTTTTCACCTCTGCGCTCGGTGTTGCACCGGCCGCCACTCTCTTTTTTACTATCTTTAATGTTTCATCTGCGAGTCGTAACGCTTCTGTGCCTAGAGAAACTTTTTCTTGCCCTGCAAGGACTTCTACATAACGCCGAGTGACATCTCCCATCAACTCCAGGGACATTACTTCTCTTTGTGTCGTTAGGACTGACTGGGATTGGGATACCAATCCAACTCGCGCAGATTGCTTCTCGCCCATTTCAATGACTGACGATAGTGCAATGGTAAACTCAGCCCCACTGAAACCGCTAAGCTCTCCTGTTCCTGCAAAATTTTCCGCTTCGAATTCTAGTTCGTAAGCCGGCTTCAAGCGTGCAGTTTCAATCTCTCCTTGCAAGGCCGATTGACGAAACTCAAATACTTTGAGCGTTGGGTTCTGCTCAAGGGTTCGTTGGATAGCGATGGAGAGCGTCAGAGAAGCTTGTGTTGATTCGGCGTAACTGTTACCCGTAAAAGTGGCTAATACTAAACAAAAGTAATAGCGGTACGGTAACGTAGACCGTATTTTCTTCGCCTCTAGATAGGATGCGGAAGTCGATTGCGTCATAATAAAACCTCAAATCGATAAAAATGAAAAGTTAATAAAATCCGAGTGATTAATACAGTGTGTATTCGATCGAAGATTAAGTTTTGGGAGGACGGAAAGGAACTGAGATTAAACCTTCCAAGAAAACATTGGATTTTCTTTTGAGGGCAATACTGCCGTCATTACTATTCATTGGCGTGGGTGAGTCAGTGCATAAATAAATCTGACAACCGCAACAGTGAATGCAACAATCAGAGCATCCTTCCTCTCGCGACTCTTCACAAATAGTTAAACTGCCGCTTGCTTTTTGAGTTGATTCAATGAATTGAATCGAGCCGCTCGGAAACATGAGAGTTGGACCGCTCGATTGCTCACTATTTTGTGAGTCAATCACTGAGAGAACAGAAAACAAAACAACCATCAAAACTACGATTGCAACTCGCCAAAGACTAGCTAACAATTCACTGACGTAAATTTCTGTTACCAATTTCAATTTTTAGCCGCCGTGGCCTGGTATAACCGAATCGTCCCTAATGAAGTTGCGATACTCTTCCAATTTTCAACTTTAGAAAATCCAGCCTCTTCAATAATACTCGGTAAGATCCCATCAACACTGTCTTGAGTTGTATGAAAACCATCTAAACTCTGTACGATTAAAAATAGAAGTCGTTGGAATATCGAAGTTGGTTCTCCCCAATCTGCGATATGTAGTTGTCCTCCGGATTTTAGAACGCGGCGAATTTCTTTTAACACTTTTAACTTTTGCTGGCGATCCAAGTGATGGAAAAACAAGCTTGAAACTACAGCATCAAATGACGCAGTCTCAAAGGGCAGCTCTTGCCCAAATCCTTGCTCGAACGTTACACGTTTGCTCATCGTCACCAACTTAGCTTTAGCTTGTTTTAGAGCATTAAGATCGGCATCAAGACCGGTGATAGAAACATCTGATCCACGTTTCGCTAACATTTGAGTCAAAGTGCCCGTTCCACAACCAACATCCAACAATCGCTGCCTGCTAGTCGGAGCTATTTTTTTAACTAGTAGAGTTTTGAACAGCTTTTCTCGCGTGGTAAGAGATACCACGAGATCATAATAACGCGTCAAAAAGTGGTATTTTAAGGCCGGTATATATGAACGAGAGTGGGAAGAATTCATTGTGACAACTCTATCAAGACTTCAATTGCAATATACGACGAGCGCCGTTAAGTACAATTACTCCAATAATTATGCCGATGACTAAGTCGGGATAGCGCGAGCCAGTCCATGCCACAAGTGCCCCAGCTAATATTACACCTAAGTTGGCAATGACATCATTAGCAGAGAAAATCCAGCTGGCTTTCATGTGGGCACCGCTTTCTTTGTTTTTAAAAATTAACAACAAACAAGCGACATTAGCTATCAATGCAACCAAACCAAAGCCCATCATAAGATCCGATACTGGTTCACTTCCGAATATAAATCGTCGAGCGACTTCAGTTAACGCACCCAACGCTAATATCATTTGCAACCAGCCTGATATGTGGGCAGCTTTTAGCTTCTTATTAACGCTATGACCTACCGCATAAAGCGCCAGTCCATAAACTGCGGCGTCGGCAAACATATCGATTGAGTCAGCAATCAGACCCGTTGATTGAGCGCTCCAACCAGCTACTATTTCAACTATGAACATAAAACCATTAATGGCGAGTAACCACTTAAGGATCTGAGTTTCTTTCGCTTCGTTAGCTAAGGATATAGCCGTCGCCTTAGCGGCGTTACTAGCGCAAGTTTCCTCGGTGGTGTCCAGCTTTGCGCCGAAATTTAAAGACTTCAATTTAGTAGTGATCTCGTCCAAATTATCACTATGAAAAACCGTGACTTTTCGTCTCGGAATATCGAACAACAAACCAACTGAGGGCTCTACGTTATCTAATGCCAATCGGATCAATCGCTCTTCAGAAGGACAATCCATCTTCGGTACGGTAAATACACTGGTAAATGGCCTTTCAAACGAACCATTATCTACAACAAAAACTTGACTAATCTCTTTAGAAGAGTTTCTGCCTTGACGAGTATAGGCTTCAGTCATTTAAAAACACCTTGTTTTATCGATATCAGTGAGTATAAACTCTATAGTTAGAATAGAGTCAACTGTTAAGGCACTTAAAATGAGAATCGGTGAACTTGCTAGTCGTTCTGGTTGTTCAGTACAGACGATACGCTATTATGAGAAAGAAGGTCTTTTACCTAAACCGAAACGAACTGAAGGTAATTTTAGGTTGTACGACCGGTCGATTTATGATCAGTTAATGTTTGTTAAACGGTGTCGAAATCTTAATCTGACACTTCAAGAAATTAGAGAACTTGTTAATTTTAAGTCATCGCCGGATAGGCTTTGTGATGACGTTAATGTCATAATAGAACAACACTTAAATCAAGTAGAAGCTCAAATTGTCGAACTTAAAAACTTACGAAGACAACTTGTGAACTTGAGTCAAACTTGTTCAGAGAAAAACAAGGTAGAGCAATGTGGTATTCTGAGAGAACTTTCGCAAAATTAATCTGAATAATTTTTAATGTCAAATTACTACTCATAAAGAAAATCATAGTAGACCCGTTACGCCCGAGAATCGTTCGGGCGATTATTTGCGCTTTAAGCTGCTGCCCAATCATATTCGATTACCTATCTCTCTAAAAATAACAACGCGCCATTCTATAAGAAAGACAACTCTATATATTAGACAAAGCTAATATATAGAGTTAGAATAGTCATTGTGTTATTTGTTAAATGATTCTTTTTTACTAACCCAAGCTAACAAAAAAACAAAAGTGAAATACAAATGAACTATGCCTCGCTATTAAATTGGGTATTAAAAAAACCTAAACAACTCTATTTGATTGTAATTACGTTAGTAGTAGTAACACTAGGTATGTTCCCACTGCTTCAGATAGATACTGACCCAGAAAACATGCTTGATAAAAACGCTCCTACTCGAGTATTTCATAATCAAATTAAACAACAGTTCGGCATGAATGATATGGTTGTTGTCGGCGTTGTTAGCGAACAAACAATCTACACAGTTGATAATCTAACTGCACTATACAAAGTATCGAAATTTATTCAGTCGCTGGATGAGGTGATTCTAGACGATTATCTAGCGTTAGATGTAATCGACAATATTAGCCAAGAATATGATAACTCAGGCAACAATATTGGAATTAAATTCTCTTACCTCATGAAACAAGCTCCCGCTACTGACAATCAGGTAGAGTTACTAAAAACAGCCATCAAACGCTTACCGATGTTAGAAAATACGCTAGTATCAGGCGATAACAAAGCCGCGGCCATCTATATACCATTAACCTCGAAAGACAAAAGTTATCAAGTTGCAGAAAAAATTCGTATTTACTTTGACAAGATGGACTCCGATCTAGATATCCACATTACCGGCCTACCGATTGCTGAGGATCAGTTTGGATTTGAAATGTTTGTTCAAATGGGTGTTGCGGCACCGCTAGCGGGTTTGGCAATCTTTTTTCTTCTTTGGTATTTTTTTAGAAACTTTCCATTAATTATTGCTCCAATGATTGTAGCTATGTCCACTGTAATTATCGTTATGGGGTCTTTGGTAGGAATGGGTTTTACGGTCCATATCATGTCTTCAATGATAGCCATCTTTTTGATGCCCATAGCCGTTGTTGATTCAGTACATATATTATCAGAGTTCTCAGATCGTTACCGTAAAGAGGATGATGTAAAAGAAGTACTAGCAAAGGTTATGAAACACCTATTTAAACCAATGCTATTCACTTCACTAACATCAGCGGTTGGATTTTTCTCATTACTTCTAACCCCTATCCCGCCAGTTAAGGTGTTTGGTGCATTCATTGGCTCTGGTATATTGCTGGCCTTTGGATTAACCGTTTTATTTATCCCAGCCTATATATCGAGAATGTCAGCTAATGCGATTGAGAACTTGCATAACTCTGTGGCGAGGCTCGAACGAAAAGGCATTTTGTCGAACATCCTTGTTACAACAGGCCAATTTGCTAGAAAAAAGAGTCAACTGATAATTCCTTTTTTTCTATTAGCTTTGGTACTTAGCATTGTAGGTATTTCTCGTATCCAAATAAACGATAATCCAGTCAATTGGTTTAAAGAAGACCACCAAATCCGAATAGCCGACAAAGTTTTAAACAGTCACTTTGCGGGAACTTATGACGCCTGGCTAGTCTTTTCTTCAATTAGAGAAGATTCTCGTGAAAGCGACATTTTCAAACAATTGATTAAAGATGCCAAAAATTCAGGCGTCGATGTATCAAACATTGAAGCTTATCTAGTTAACAATAGTATTGACCAAGAATTGTTGTTTATGTTGGATGATTTAAGTTTTTCAGTCGAAAGTAATCACTCAGACATCGTTAATAAACTGGTGCAACAAGCAGAGACGTTCCTTAACAACCAGAAATTATTCACTCAACCCAAAATGCTCAACTGGCAAAGTCAACTCCAGTCCGAACTCATCGCATCTGGTATGGTCGGCAAAATAAACTCAATAACCGACATTGTCAAAACAGTTAATAGAGAACTACGCTCAGGCAAAACAGTCGACTTTCAGATCCCAGCCACCAGTAATGGTGTCGCTCAAACGCTATTACAGTTCCAGTCATCTCACCGCCCACAAGATTTGTGGCACTTCGTGAATAAAGATTACACATCATCTTTAATTTGGTTACAAATGACCAGTGGAGATAACCAACACATGACAAGCGTTGTAGACTGGATCGAAAGTTATGTTGTCAATAATCCCGCCCCGTTCAATGTGAAAGTCAGTTGGGCCGGGAAATCGTATCTGAATGTTGTTTGGCAAGATTTAATGGTCAGCGGAATGTTAAACAGTTTACTGTCGAGTTTCGTGATCGTATTCTTAATGATGGTTCTATTATTTCGGTCGATAAAATACGGTACTCTTGCTATGTTACCGTTAACTTTTACTATTACCATGATCTATGGCTTGATTGGGTGGCTAGGAAAACCCTACGATATGCCGATCGCCGTTCTATCAGCATTAACGTTAGGCTTATCTATCGATTTTGCTATCCACTTCTTACAGCGACTGCGCGAGCTTCGAAGAGATGTGGGCTCAATGCAACAGGCGCTTCTACAAATGAGCCGCGAACCTAGTCGAGCTATTTCTAGAAATGCAATTGTCATCGCCATCGGTTTCACCCCATTATTGTTTTCGCCATTAGTCCCTTATATCACTGTAGGTTTTTTCCTCGCTAGCATAATGGCAGTTTCTGCCGTCGTAACGTTAGTGTTATTACCTACACTACTTAGTATTATTGATCGCACGTAACTTAGGAGCGTAATATGAATAGACTTATTAAAAAGAGTATGGCTGTTTTAATGGTGCCGTTATCTTTCTTCGCGCACGCATCAGACCTTACAGTTGATAAGATCATTAGCAAATCTAATCTCGCTGCTTATTATACTGCTAAGGATGGCCGAGCGGAGGCAAGGATGATGATTGTCGATAAAAATGGCAATAAACAAATGCGCCAATTCACGATCTTACGACAAGATGTTGAAGATGCTGGTCAGCAAAATATGTTGGTAGTATTTTCTCGACCGACTGATGTTAAAGGGACTGTATTTCGTGTCGAAAAACATGTTTCGCAAGATGATAATCGTTGGTTGTATCTTCCAGCATTAGACTTAGTTAAACGAATTTCAGCCGGGGATAAGCGAACATCCTTCGTTGGCTCTCATTTTTACTATGAAGATGTATCCGGACGTAACCCAAAAGAAGATGACTTTGAGTTATTAAGAGAAACGGATAAATCTTATGTCATCAAAGGCATACCTAAGGACCCAGAATCAGTCGAATTTAGTTACTATCAAGTCAGTGTAGATGTAGATACCTTTATACCAATGGAGGTTATATATTTTGATAATCAAGATAAAGCAATCCGAAAAATGACTGTGATAAAAACGCAGAAAATCCAGGGTTACACAACGGTGGTACACGCTCGTATTGAGCAATTAGGTGATGGTTCATTTACTGAAATGCAATTTCGAAATATACGGTACGACCTAAATCTCCCCGCTACTGTTTTTAGCGAGAGAAGCTTACGTAATCCACCGACCAAATGGCTAAAATAGTCGACATCTCATGAAGTTATCTTACCAAAAAGATTTTATCTTGATAAGTCTATTAGCCTTGTTGTCCTGTTTCTCAAGTGAAAGCTTGAGTAAAAACAATACGTCTTTTGACCTTGAACAAGAAGTAAGTCAGGAAAATTCGAAGGATAGTTCAAATGACCTATGGGGTGACGATGATTGGGGAGAAGAAAGCAATCAGTCTCAGCTTTGGCAACTTTCTGGTTTTGCTGAAATAGGCCTAGGCCAATTTACTCAAGAGAATGTAACGGGTTCTAATCTATCTTTATCAGAGCTGCGTGGACAACTTGATACTAAGTATAGCGGCGACTGGTTTTCTTTTAATGCCAAAGGTGATTTGCTCGTTGACGAGATCATTGAAGAAATTGACTACGATATCCGAGAGCTAAATTTTGCAATTAATACCTTAGATAACACTGACCTTATTATAGGACGGCAAGTAATCACCTGGGGAACCGGTGACTACCTATTTTTAAATGATCTATTCTCTAAAGACTGGCAGTCGTTTTTCGCAGGCAGAGACGATGTTTATCTTAAAGCGCCAAATGATGCCGTGAGAATATTACATTACCTTGGTGACCTGACATTAGACTTTGTCTATTCACCGAAGTTCACGGCAGATAGATTCCTTACAGGGGAACGTTTTTCATTTTACTCACCTTTTCAACAAGCCATAGTTGCACCAAATAATTTTCCAGTCGTAACCACCGAAAGTGAACAATACTCTCTTCGTTTAGCAACCACAATCAATAGCGTTGAATATGCTATATATGGTTACGAGGGGTTTTGGACAACGCCTGTTGGTGTCTATAGACAAGCTGGGAACTTCGGGGAAAGTTATTTTCCGAAATTGAATAGCTACGGTGCAAGTGCTCGAACACCGGCTTTTGGTGGGCTATTTCATACAGAAATCGCAGTATATAACAGTATCGAAGACAATAATGGCAGTGACCCATTTATTGCTAACGACCAAATTCGCCTATTACTAGGCTTTGAACTAGAGCTTGCCTCAGATGTTATTGGCGCATTTCAGTATTATTTGGAGCATACTCAAAACTACCGAGCGTTAGAATCTACAGCTTCAGATCCTGCTAGGTTAGTTGATGAAAATCGCCAAGTAATCACTTTTAGATTAACGCACCTATCCTTTCAGCAGACACTTACCAGTAGTTTATTTGTCTTCTATTCACCAACAGATCAAGACGCTTTCATTAAGCCTTCAGTCACCTATCGATATGACGATAACTGGCAATTTAGTAGTGGAGCAAATATCTTTATTGGCGAAAAAGAATATACTTTTTTTGGACAACACGAAGACAATTCAAATATTTGGATGAGATTTAGATACAGTTATTGATAGTTCGCTAAGACGATATAAAAGAAATCAGTTAACGCTTTAAGAACTATTAGCCTTGTTACTATCTTGCCCTCAAAGGTTATTTCGATACGGAATATCAATCAGTCTATTACTAAAATCGGAACAGTGTGCGTATAAAGGGCTCCACGGATTTCGTTATAGCTCATTTGTTTAATTCTTCTAAAACCTACCTCAGTCACTATATCTAAGTAATCAGGTTCATACGTAGAGCAAAACATTTAACTTCCAGACTACGAAAAAGAGCCAGCCGAAAGGCTGACTCAATTTACCGGCTTCGATTTTGTCATAATTCTAAAGTTTACAAGCCGAAGTTGAAATAGCATCAGTCAAATCTTAACCGATCCTTCGATATTTAATATATTGACCTGATCCGCATTGGCCACAAGGTGGCAGCCTATCGGAATCATCATCCAATGTAACGGTCCACGAACTGCAGGTCGTGCATTGGTACGTTCCTTTTCCTGGTTTTTCGCCGATATCATATAACATAGTCTTGACCTCTAGTTGATTAAAAAAATACGATTAATTTTAGTTATGAATTAGCCTTTTGTGTGAAAAATAAAAACACATAAACAAAACGTTTATTAACAAGTGTTAGTAGTCTGTGTTCACCCAAGCGCTACAACAATCTTCAATAATTAAGGGGGAATAGTTCGAAATTTCATAAAAACCTTAACTCCTCCAACGCCATATTGTTATTCATAGAGCCTACTTATCGTTCGCTTGTACAGTTGACCAAAACAGTAATAACTATTCTAAAAGTCAAGTAATGATATCCTGACAGAGAGCCACCAGTCCTTGCGTCATAATGATCCCCTTCCTATCATGCTGTCACCGTCTCAGAGAATCGATGTGTAGGCTTTTTAATTTACTAAACCCATAGTTCTAGCGGTTCATTCTCGATTAAGCTTCTCAATATGTCACTTCGTGTAATTATTCCAAGCAATCCGCCAATTTCATCAGTGATCGGAAGTGCCCCAACATGATGTTTAAACATGACTAAGCAACATTCTCTTATTGAAACTCTATCTGATGCAGTAAACACCCGCTTGCTCATTATATCGGTTATCGTCTTACTAGTAGGCGAAATGGATTTTTCCGTAATAAATGACATTGCCTTGATCAGATCTCGATCAGAAACCATGCCGACCAACCGTTTTTTATTATTCAAAACTGGGAAATGTCGATACCGATATTGGTCAAATTGCTGTCGCGCATCTTCTAAGTTTGTTTTATCGTTTAGAGTTTTAACCGGAGTAGACATGATGTCTTCGCTATGAAACACTTGACTTTTTTTCGGCGTGTCATAAGATGAATATTTCATATTCAAAGCGCTCACTAACGTATTTGTTTCGGTCGAAAGAGTGCCTAGTTCCGGCTTATCCCATTCATTCACGCGGTTACTTTTGGAGAGTTTTGTCAACGCAGAAGCTTTACGGTCAATCTTAAACCCCTGCTCTGAAAGAGGTACAGCCAACCCATAATTGTATATCCAAAAAGTCATAGCCTGATTCCTAAAATATTTTGCATTGTATACATCCAATCAGATTACGCCAGCCAAATATGAGTTTGGTTGGCTATCGAACCGTTGCTTACAGCGCTCCGAACAAAAATCAATCTTCTGATTGTGATACGATGAGCTGTAACGAGCAGTCAACTTGTCGACCTTCATTCCACAAACAGGATCTTGGACCCATATATGAGCCTCTTCATTCCGTTTAGAAAGTCGGCCATCTTCAAGCCATAGTATTCTGTCAGCAACATCTTCAACTCTTGGATCATGCGTAACAATCAAAACTCCGACACCTGTGTCCCTAGCAATATCATGCAAAGTCATTACAACCTCGAGTCCAGATTGAGAGTCTAAATTGCCCGTTGGCTCGTCTGCTAAGATAAGTTTTGGCTCATTGATTAACGCTCTTGCTATTGCGACTCGCTGTTTTTCACCACCTGAAAGCGTCTTGGGCAACGCTTTTCTACGGTGGCTCAATCCCAAACTATCAATAAGCCAACTTGCTCTTTCATTGCTTTCTTTTTTGCTACTGCTCGTCAAAGTCGACGGTAATAAAATATTTTCTTCTACGGTTAATGCATCTAGCAAATTGAAAGCCTGAAAAATGAAACCTATTTTCGAGGCTCTTATAGGTGGAAGTTTCGACTCATGTAAATCGGATATTATAATATCATCGAGAGAGACTACACCTTCCGTCGGTTGCAGCAATCCTCCGAGCATCGATAAAAAGGTTGTCTTACCCGAACCAGAAGGTCCCATCACTAGTACAATCTCTCCAGCATTAACTTCTATATTAACAGCATCTACTGCACGAACGGCAGTGTGACCACTACCAAAATTTTTAGTAAGGTTTTCTGCTTTTAAAACTACCGGCTTCATCTTAACCTCATTGCTATTAAGTCATAATAGTCATTTAATTTTTATACACTAACGCAGGATCTATACTAAGAACTTTATATGCTGGGAAAATCGCGCCGAGAGCCGCGACGATAAATGCAATTGCACCAACGCTTACCAATAGACTAGTGGTAGGTCTAACTGTAATCTGCGGTACAAGCTCGGGTATTAAGGGGAGTACCCATAGCGAAAATAAACTCGCAACAAGAAATGCCAGCATAGTCATGAACAATGACTGAATAATAACGCTCATAAAAACTAGAGGACTTCTTACTCCTAGCGCTTTTAATATCGCAATTTCACCAGTTTGAACGCTTACTAGAGCAAACGATGAATAGGCTATGATCAAAACAGCCAAAATTGAACAAATCAAAGTCATAGTGAAAATAATTTCCACTCCCATTTGCTTCGCCAACGCAAAATCATTTGCAACAAATGCCTGATGAGTTAAAGCATTAACTTTGCTCACCTTTTGTTTGATTTTTTCTACAAGTCTGTCGTTGTCAACTCCCTCATTGGAATCCACCAACAAATAGCTAAAAGTACCAAAAGAAGACAATAACTTTTCTAAATCAATAAGACGCACAAAAAAAACGGGGTTGGCTGAAGAATAAGTTCCTTTTGAAAAAGCGACGATATTAAAGGAACGATCGGCCAATTGTATTGTATCTCCAAGCTCTAGGCTTGCTAGTTCTCGAAATACATCAGGAACAACAATTTCATTCTCCCCTTCTATCCCTCTACCTTGAGTTAGCTCCCATGGTCCCGCCCTATCGTCCTTATCTAAAAGTCCAACTACAAAACCGAATAGCTTTTTTTCTTTAGCAACAATGACACTATTAAGATATAAAATGGGGGTCACTCTTTTGACTTCAGGCATGTCCTCTATTAATTTAGCCTTCCAATCCCAAACAAAGGACATCGACATATGCAAGTTCTCAACTCCTTTTTGCATAACCCAAATATCAGGCTCCATCTTATTAGGATAAGCGATAATTTGTTCAGCTTCACCTTGCCACACGGAACTAAAAAATATCACTAATATGAAAGCGCTTGCGACTCCAAAAGAACTAGCAAAAAGCGTCGCTTTCTGACTGAATAATGACTTGAAAGTCCATTTAAACATAAAGCAATATTTCCCTGAACTACGTTGTTTAACTCATTTGAAATGCAAGCATTGGGTCGCTTCTATAGATGATTACCAAAGGGAACAAACCACTGACTAATGCAAAAGCTAGGCAAGCACCTAAAGTTTGATAATAAACAGTGGTATTAACTATTTCAATCAAATAGATAGGTTCACTCATTTCTATTGACATTGCGCTAATAAGCGCCAGGAGTGTACCAATGGGAATTGCCATTAGGATTAGTAAGCTGGATTGTAAGACAACCATCCTAAATAATTTCTTTATCGGAAAGCCTATCGCTTTTAGCACTGCATAGCTCTTGCGACTGGCACTAATATCCGAGTACATAATTAATCCAACCACTAACAACCCGATAACATATCCAACGGATACCAATACACCCATGATTGGTTCGAAAAATGTCCTACCTAGGACAATATCATTCTTCGCTATTTCTTCGGCAGTATGAACATCGACTGAAGGAACCGATGCTTCTAACATTCTTATCACTTGCTGTTTGTCTGCGTTAGGTTTGAGCTCAACAAGTAGAAAGCTTAAGAGCGGAAAGGTGCTAAGATCCGGCGCAATATCTGACTCGAGGAATAAATCGATCATGCCATCATAGTTTATGAATGCAAATGGCATCATGAAAGCGGATTCATTAGTTATTCCGCTAATTGTAAACTTAAATTCATTGACTACAAACTCATCATCAATTTTGAGACCATATTTTTCGGATAACGACTTATCGATTACAATGTTAGAGCCATATTGAAACGCACGCCCTTCAAGTAATTCAGACGGCCCGCCAGAACTATCGTAGACAATGATATAAACGGGGGTCCGTAGATTATCCTTTTTATAGATTATTGGAAGTGCCGTAATAGGATGAGCTTGTTTAACACCCTCGACAGCCTCAACATCAATTCTTGACAACTGGGGTATGACTGAACGTGTCGCGATGAAATTTTCAACCCCTGATTGGGCCGCGATAAGGTCAGCATTCCTATTCAATACCACTTGCTCCAACTGAGTATACTGCCCTTGTTCAAACCCTTCTAGAATTAGAATGACCGATATGACTGCCGCGAGAGCGAGTACTGTAAAAAGTGTCTTCTGTTTATCATATCCGAGTAACTTAAAAGCCAATTTTAACATTCGTAAAGCTTATTCCCATTAGTAAAAAATATATTTGCCAGCCTACTCTATTTTCACAGAAGCCAATATGTTTCGCATTACTCAAAATGAAATATATTTGAGTGAATTTGCAAATAACTAATTCGCTCTTACACCAAAAATATTTAAGTGATATCCTGAGCATACAAGATGATTTAAATAATTTAAATAGGCAGTTAACAATGAATCACTTAATCAACCTTTATCCTAGGATTAACTCTTAGGTGTATATCGCATAAGGTCGATTCAATGGAATAACTGAGTATGACTAGGTTGCTATAAGAATAATGGAAATTTCTACAACGACAGAGGTAACCACCTATTTTGAAGGCGATATGCTCTATAGTGCTATGCTACAGAAAATAAAAAGAGCTCAATACGAAATTTTGTTAGAAAGTTATATATTTACATCAGACACTATTGGCAGAAAATTCATTGATGCGCTGAATGAAAAAGCGAGTCAAAATTTAGCAATCAGGCTACATTTTGATGCAGTAGGTTCTAATTATTTCCAACACGGCTTAAGCTTAAGAAAAAAACTTGACCGAAGAATAGAGGTAAAGTGGTTTCATCGTTGGAACTGGCGAAGACCTCTGCAATTCAATATAAGAAACCATCGGAAGTTACTTATTGTCGACACTCAAGTCGTTTTTACCGGCGGGTTTAACATCCATCAAGAGTGCTCAAGAGCACGCTATGGAGAGAAGCGTTGGCGCGATACTCATGTTATGATTGAGTCTGAAATTGCTAACCTCTTTGTGCGGTACTTTGATAACTTATGGTTTAAAAAACGAGAGGCTTATCTGGGGCCATTTGGATCAATTGATTTACTTCCCAATATCACGCGTAAATGCCGTTATCTTTTTCGGTGTCGACTCACCTATTTGATTAAGACTGCGGAAAAAAGCATACTTTGTACAACTCCCTATTTCGTTCCGGACGAGTTTATTCTTAAAGCATTAGTTACCGCGGCACAACGCGGTGTTAAAGTTAACTTACTCGTTCCTTATGAAAGCGACCATCCAATCGTTAATGTGCTCGCTAAACAGTACTACGCTCGTTTACTTCAAGCTGGGATACAGGTAAACGCATATTTACCAAGAATGCTTCATGCTAAAACACTTGTTGTGGACAATCAGACTGTCATAATTGGCTCCGCTAACATTGACTATCGGAGTTTCTTTATTAATCATGAACTAGTTTGCCTTTTTAATTCAAAGCGCCTGGCGAAAGAGTTAACCGAAGCGTTCATTAATGATTGTAAGCACGCTTTATTGATATCATCTAAGACCCGATTTAAAAACACTCAGCATTGGTGGCTATGGCGCCCTCTCGCTGCTTTACTAAAACATTGGATTTAAGGTAATCCCGGGAGTGGAATTTAATTGAATAAAAATACCATAATAGCAATTTTAGTGATGTTACTTTGGGCCTCTTGCTACCCGTTAATCGTATTAAGTGCTCCGTATGCATCACCAATGTTAACGGCCTTTTTTCGGGCAATTTTTGCCGGTATATTTCTCATTATTATCGCTTTAGTTTTCGCTCGACCTTTCCCCAAGCTCTTGACTGATTGGCTCTATATCATCGGAATTGGGTTGACGGCCACGACAATTGGTTTTTGGGGGATGTTTTATGCTGGTACGCTTGTCTCCCCAGGCCTAGCAACCGTTCTAACCAACACTCAACCGATTATCGCAGGAGTTTTAGGTTGGTATTTTTTAAAAGAACGCATAAATTTTCGGTCACTGATAGCCATCCTATTAGGATTTACTGGGATAGTCATTATTAGCCTAGATTCGTTGGCCAATGATAATGAACAATTACTTAGTGGTATTTTTTACATTAGTGTCGCGGCTTTTGGTATCGCGATTAGCAACTTGTTACTTAAAAAGTTAGCGAATCAAGTCGACATTTTATATGCTATGGGATTTCAGTTATTTATAGGTGGAATACCATTGGGTGTTATTAGCGTTAATCAAAATGATATTCTGGTACCGCAGTGGGGATATACCTATATATGGATTTTATCGGTGCTCGCAATATTGGGAACAGCATTGCCCTTCATACTTTGGTTTTGGTTAATGGATAAAGCACCACTATATAAACTAAATGTATTTAGTTTTTTGACACCTGTTTTCGGATTATCGATTGGTATGATGTATTTTTCAGAATCCCTTTCTGCCATTCAATGGATCGGGGTTTTGGCTATCGCACTTTCGATCTACTTTGTGACTAAGACAGAGCCGATAAAGGGCTCAACTATTGAATACGACGATATTCACTCTGATCTTTAATGTATGATGGTTATGAAAAACTACAAGCTACATCTCGTCGAGTATCCTAATGAAGGTCCTAAAATTGTCTTGATCCATGGACTAGGTGGTACGCATCGATATTGGAATACTGGAATAGAATTGCTAAAAAAGAATTACCATTTGATCCTTATCGATTTACTTGGTTTTGGAGACTCTGAAAAGCCTTGGATCAACTATACTAAATCACACCACCTAAAAGCACTTGAAACTCATTTAGCTAATCTCGGGCCTTTTTATCTAATAGGCCACTCTTTAGGCGCGGCTTTATCAATAGCCTACTGCGCTAAATATCCGAAACAGTGTTTGGGCCAAATTTTAATCAGTTTACCTTTTTTTTCTAACAAGCAGAAAGCATTTCGATGGTTACGACAAACACCTACCGGATGGCTCATGACGAACATGATTACAGCAATAATCACCTGTATAATCACTCGCAGAGTGGTCGGTCGTTTCTTACCGAAGTTGCTCAAGGAATTTCCTGTAGAAATAGCGGAAGATTTACTGAAACATAGTTTTCTATCTTCCACGACAACCCTCTGGCAAGTGTTATATCACACGACCATTCCTGAAGATTTGAGATTTATTAGCAACATAACTCCTACCTTATGTATTCATTCCCTTAATGATGATACCGCTCCTATAGAGACGGTCAAACAGTTAGTAAAAGAGCAACCTGGGTGGGAGCTTAAAACACTTGTTAGTTCTGCGCACCACCCGTGGCTATGGGACAATCCTTCATGTCAAAAAGCGATAGAACAGTGCATTTCAAATTGGTCTAATTGTGAAGAAAAACTAGATTCTAACTAAGACATATTGACTATTTTTTAATCACTATTTATGTTCATGTTTGTCAGAATCACTATGAGAGTCCATCTCACGGTTCGAGCCCATATTCATGGCTTTATCCATCTCCATGTGCATATTTCCAGACGCGTCGGTATGGGTCGCCATAAAGACTCGTTGAACTCCCAATATAATCAGAAAACCAATCAAGGCAACATAGATAACTAAAGGGTCAGATTCATATTTTAACAATACGAAGGTAATCAAAATAATGACGTCGAGTAACATCGCAATTAATGGAATTAGGGGATTCGCTTTTGTTTCTTTTATTAAGTGTCGAAAAAGTCCCCAATGAATAGCGATATCCATGATCAAGTAAAATATGGCTCCAATGGAAGCAATCCGCGTTAAGTCAAAAAGTGCTGTTAGAACGATTGCTAATAGTACCGTAAAAACCAAGCCTGGATTTTGAAACCCATGATACAGCTTAGGCAATTGCTTCATTTCGCTTAACATCGTTAACATTCGTGATGCCGAAAAAACACTGGCAATTAAACCCGATACTGTTGCAATTATGGCGAGTACAACCGTTAGAATAAGCCCCCACTCTCCAAAGACAGGTTCGGCGGCCGCAGCAAGCGCATAGTTTTTTGTTCTCACAATTTCTTCTACGGTTAAACTGCTTGCAACAGATAACGCGAGTAAAGTGTAGATGACGGTACAAATCAAAATGGAAAATACAATAGATCGCCCGAGATTTCGATGCGGGTCAATTATATCGCCTCCCTGGTTTGTGATCGTCGTAAAGCCTTTATAAGCTAATATTGAAAGAGCGAGAGCCGCGACAAAATTGAATGTCCCGCCGGCTTCCAAGTTTTCCAATGGCTCAAGGAATTTAGTGACCTGCGAGAAGTCCGCAAATGCTAGACCCGCTAACGCGAGTGCAGAAATACCAACTATTTTTATGATGGCCGTTATATTAGCAGTTCTTTCAATGGTTTTATTACCGGAGATATTAATGATGTACGCTGCCACGAGCAAAAGGATACCAAGCACCGGTACATAAAAACTTGCACCATCAATTTCGAAAAGACGGAGTGTATAAGTCCCGAAGGTGCGGGCGACCAAACTTTCGGCAATCACCATAGAAACATACATCAGTAATGCGAAAGTCCCGGCCATAGTTCCAGGTCCGTACGCTTTTCTTGTAAACATCGCTATCCCCCCTGCTGAGGGATAAGTGTTGGAGAACTTGACATAGGAATATGCGCTAAACCCAACGACGATCGCGCCCGCCAGAAAAGCTAATGGAAACAGAGAGCCAACGAGCTCCGCTATTTGCCCCATCAATACAAAAATACCCGCGCCAATCATGACTCCGGTCCCTAACGATACCGAACCTAGTAAGGATAATTTTTTATTAGTACTACCTTGCATTTCTAACTCTCCTGTAGCCAAAATCGAACTTTTTTTAATTAAAATACAACCAATAAACTGACTTCTATGCTGTCAAATCGTCTGCGTTCTTGTTGTGATCTGATACTTGACAATAATCACAGTCCCAGAGTTTTCCCATTGCTAAAAATGTAAAGGAAGCAGACCAAGTTATCAAAACCAAGCCATTAAGAGCTTCAAATCCAGCGATGATCCTAAGATAGCCTAGTGGACTAAGATCACTAAATCCTAGCGAGCTATATGATAACAATGATAAATAAACAGAAGAAAAGAAATCCACATTCTCAATGCCTGCTATGCTACCTAGAAATGAAAAGTGTTTTGTAAAATAGAAAAAGATAGCATAAAGCATTATTTCTACACTATGTGTTAGAAATAGCACCATTACAATACCAACGATAACACTAGGTCGTGACACGCTTCGATTTAAGAGCCGCGTTAATCGTCGTAAGACACTGTAATGCACAACCACCGTAGCCAATAATAAAAGACAAACTATTAAACTTACTAAGATATAATCCACCGCTGACTTCCTTCACAAATTGTTCATAATTGATATTTACTGACACCATCAGAAAAAATAGTCTTAACCCTATTTGGTTGCCCAATAACTCATCAGGCTAATCAGTTCATGTAGATCAAGATATCCCACGAGTAATTGTTTCTAGGTTTTTAGTTGTCATGTAACACTATTCCGTTTCAATATTTATGCGTTTGACTAAGATAAATCTAAGTCCAATCGGTGCAACTAGTGTGGTGATGATCGCGACCAACACGACCGATGAAAAAGATTTTCAACAATCGGCGAAGACTGCCCCTGTGTATCAAATAAGCCTGCACGCAAAGCAATACCTGCAATAATTAGCTCTACCGCTCCTCGCGAGCTCATAGCCGTCCCAACGGCCCATGATTCTCTAGAACTAAGGCCAAATAGTCTTGCGGGAATACCCGCGCCTAGTAGCTTGCCCGAAAAAGCGATCAACACCAGTATACCGAGAAACACGGGCACCTCAGTAATTGCTGCTAGATCAAGCTCGAGCCCGATAGAAGCGAAAAAAATCGGTGCGAGAAATCCCGTTGTAATCGCTGAGACCTTTTTTTTGAGATCGCCATAGACTGTCCCGTTTATTGTTGTCTTCCCAAAAAACAATCCAGCGGCAAAGGCTCCTAATATAAAATGTAATCCTAAATATTCAGCGATTACCGCAAATAACACTCCCCACACAAGGAGAAAACTAAAGGCTATTTCGTCAACACCAAGTTTTGAGACATAACGGGCAACAGGTGGCATCACTCTCTTTCCAAGAAACCATACAATAGTAAGAAATAGAACCACTCGAAGAATGATCATTATTAACTCTATACCGTTTGGTAAGCTGCCGCTATTTAGGATCGCCATTAGAACACTGAGTAGAACCAAACTAAGTAAATCATCAATCACGGCCGCGGAAACAATTAGTTTCCCGATTCGGCTTCTTAATAAATTCAAATCCATAAGCACTCTAATCGTGACAGGAACAGCAGTAATTGCTAGCGCAGTGCCAACAAACAAAGATTGAGCAAATCGTAAATCATTTACCGGCAACCAAAACCACGCAAATACAAAGCCAGCCAAAAGAGGTGTAACCATTGCACAGCTAGCAACAATTACAGAAGTGATTGTTGACTCTACCAGTTCACTGGGTCTCATTTCAAACCCTCCTAATAACATGAGGAAGAAAATCCCAAGATCAGATAGCGCCATAAAATGGTGATCACTCGTCAAATCAATTATCGGATACTCGCCAACAAATCTACCGATAAATAGCCCTAAGACAACGCCGGCTATAAGCTCACCGACAAGTACCGGTTGTTTATATTTCGTAGCAATCACGCCACAGAGACGAGTCGCGACCAATAATATTAGGATGATCCAGAGAGTTTCCATTTACACTATTTTATATCCCATGTTAGCGTTTTTTACTCCAATACCTTTTATACATGGCAATTTGTAATAACCTATGCATTAACCTTTCTTAATCTAAATAATCGATACTTAACCTAGCAAAATCAGAGCAAAGAGCTCTCTTCAATACTGCTCTGATTTGAATTGAGATTTCCACAGACTAATCAAAGACTGAATATCGTCGCAGTGTCGATTGTATTAGGGTTATTCTTAAATTATTCCTTTTTGCTTTGATTGATACCATTTAACAATCCAAACAGATCACTGCCGGTCGTTAACAGTAAAGTGGTATTGCTATCGATCACTGACTCATAAGATTCAAGTGTTTGAACAAAGTCATATAGTTCTTCCGAATCTTTTGTTTTGGCGAAAGCCGACGCGTAGATTTCGGTTGCTCTCGCGTCAGCGTCTCCCTTAATCGATTGAGTCCTTCTATAGGCTTCCGACTCTATTCGTTGCAACTCTTTCTCTTTATCACCAATAATTCGTGCAGCCTCCCCAGCGCCTTCTGAGCGAAATCGCTCTGCAATCTGTTGCCGCTCACTAATCATCCGTGCATAGATCTTTTTACGTACACTCTCATTGTAATTGATCCGTTTAAAACGAATATCCATTAGTTCAATGCCAAACTCTGCTAATTTATTAGACGCTGCACTGAAAATATCCTCTTCAATCTGACGTCGCCCTCTTTGTATGGGTAAAAGCTTGCCGATGTCTGAACCAACAAGTAAAGGATCCACTTCGGGCTCCCGATCTTTTGTCGTACGAATGATCTCAATTAGTTCGTGCTTTGCAACCGCGTTTCTCGTTTCACTGCCTAATATGTCTTCAAGCCTTGATTGAGCACTACGCTCATCCCTAAGACGCAAGAAATATTGCAGTGGGTCCTTTATTCGCCAACGTCCGAAAGTATCAACAGTAATGTAAAGCTTATCTTTTGTTGGCATATCGTTAGCGGAACCATCCCAGAGCAAAATGCGCTTTTCGATCCGATTGATTTTTTGGATGAATGGTATTTTAGCTTTTAGTCCAGAGTTATTGATAACATCACCAATCGGTTTTCCAAATTGAGTGATAATGATTTGCTCCGTCTCATCCACCGTGTATAGCGCCTCATATGAGGCTATTAGTACAGTTAGTATTAGCAATATGATCCAATAGAATAGTCGGTTCATTTTCTTTCTCCGGTCAGTTTATCAATTTGCAACAGAGGTAAGATTGAGGTCGCTCTATCGTCTATAATGATTTTTGATGTGACATTAGGTAAGACAGAGGACATCGACTCTAAATAAAGACGTCTCTTAGTAACAGCGGGCGCTTTGATGTACTCGGTAAATAAGGCGTTAAAACGATTGGCATCCCCTTCAGCATTGTTAACTCTTTGTATTGCATAACCCTCAGCCGATAAGATAGCTTGCTCAGCAATCCCTTTTGCTCGTGGGATTGCTTTATTATACTCTCCACGTGCAACATTGATGACTCTCTCGCGCTCCTGTTGCGCCTCGTTCACTTCATCAAAAGAGGCTTGTACTGGCTTTGGTGGATCGACATTTTTAAGTTGCACCTGATCAATTTGAAGACCCATTTCATATAAGTTAACCACCTCTTGCATCTTCCGAGCGGCACTGGCTTCTATATCTTGTCGTCCGATTGTTAATACTTCATCGACAGTTCTATCACCGATCACTTCTCGCATGACTGACTCTGAAACATCTCTCAAAGCTTCAGCTGGATCCCTAACCTTAAAAAGGAAATCAAAAGCATTGTCAATTCTAAATTGAATCACCCATTCAACCAACGCGGTATTGAGATCACCAGTCACAATAGTAGTTTCCAAAGTCCATTCTTGTGGGGATGTGGTTTGACGTGCAAAGGTAGCACCGGGTGTACCAAAGCCAAATTCTTCCTTTAATTGACGTTTGATTGGTACTTGTTTAACGGTGTCGATCCCAAATGGAATTTTAAAATGTAGGCCAGGATTGACCACTTCATGATAATGGCCAAATCTTTGTACGACACCCACTGACTCTGCGGACACGGTGTAATAGCTTCCATAAATGCTCATTCCTAAAAGTCCAATAATGATCCAGACTAACAATTGTTTAGGCGGGATATCGATTGGTTCATTACCAATTCGCGTGCTATTTTTCATAGGGTTCTCCGTGATTAATTAAGTGCCGAATTAAAGCTATTTTAATACTTTGCTGTTTGTAAGATGGTGGTACTTTATCCTAACGTCTTTTCATCTAGACCAATTTTAATAACGTTTTCGTCTAGATATTGGTGCGGTGGTATTATTAAATTAGTCGGTGCTGGTACGCCCTTATAAACTCGACCTGCCAAATCGAACTTAGATCCATGGCAAGGACAAAAATAGATTGCGTTGGAAGCGCTCAGTTTGTAACGAGGAACGCATCCGAGATGGGTGCAGATCCCTAACGCAACCAACACTTCGGGATGGATACTTCGAAATTCATTTTTTGCGTAGTCAGGCTGTTGATTAATGCTTGAATCCGGATCCCTTAAGGTTGATCGATGTTCGGGTCGTTGTAAGTATTCTAGAGTCGAAGCGTCTCTTCTTAAGATCCAGACAGGCTTTCCTTGCCAAGGTACGGTGATCATTGATCCTGTTTGTACTTTAGAAATATCCACTATGACAGGTGCAGCAGCGTTTTTTGCTTTTTCACTTGGTTTCCAATAACCTAAAAAAGGCACCGATGCAGCCATCAGACCAGCCCCTGCCGCAAACGAAGTCACTAATGTTAAAATTCTTCGACGGTTCGGGTCATGTTCGATTTCTTTCATTTCAAATATCCTAATTCTTTAAAGGCACTTGTGCTTTTGGATCAATTTAATCACTGAATCGGCATCACACTGATTTGCTTGCAATAGACCTTGAGTATCTAGGGTTCCGCCATGATTGCTATAACCAACAGCGAAACAGCGGTCACTTCCTAAATCGAGCGGCCTGCAATGACCGAGTACCACTTCCGGTCGAAGATGACTCACAAAAACGCGAAGTTCGCAACTTTCTGGAAACAATAGTTCTTTCTTTTCCTTAATGACGACATAATCCGCTTCGTGCTTATCTCTTGGTTGACGGAAACGAGCCGGCTCCAACAAATACGTAATCGAGCAATCTATGTTTTGTTCTGACAGACTCTGGTGAACGGCAAAACACACCTCGAGCTGGTAGGCTCCTATTGCAACTAGTTGAACGTCATTTCCTTCGACTAAAGTTAAGGCACCATCTTCGACTAACTGCGTTGCTTGTTTCTCTGTCATCCTCGAGGCCACTGCGACTTTAGGGATCACCATTGTCCAGATTTGCGCTTGGGTTTGATAACAGGCCTTGAGGCACGCGAGAGCACTGTTAGTGTCGGCTGGATAAACAACCCTAGACACATCGTTCATTTCAGCCATTAACGCTTCACCAAAAGTGGGATCTTGATGAGATTGCTCATTCTTTCCGTTCTCCCAAAGATGGGAAGTTGCAATGATCGGAACTGATAACCATTTGGCTTCTCTTCCAAGTTCTTTTTGATGTCTAGCAAAAATAATTTCCTGGCGTAGCGCCCCTAACATTTTTACAGCAAACGCTTCGTAGGATACCACTAGATTAATGCCTCCTTTATTGGCTAACGCGGCGCTCACTATAGCTTCTTCATTCAAAGCCGTGATCACCGAACCGGATACTGATTCTGCAACTCCCGCTTCTGGTGATAATACTCGGTGTTTTAATTTGTCTAAGGATTGGCCCATGTGATTGCTACGTAGTTCATCCGGATTGGCTAACCTGACTCGCAAAGCGGGATTTGCTGTAAAGATAGTGACAAACAGTCGGTCTATTGCATCCATTGGGGATATGGTCATTCCCGATGGACACCATTCTGGCGTCGGAATTGTCAGAAGTTTAACTTCACGCTTAGCTAACGCATGGTCTTTTTCTTGCACACGTCTGTCGAGAGGATGCGTTCTCAATTTGGCAACAGATTCTTTTATTTCTGGCCTCTCGACGAACAGTTTTGAAGCAGCGTTATTGAAAATCTCCCGAGATCCAGAGTGGTAATTCGGGTTCTTTGGTAAAGGAGTCCCGTGAGCAGCATTGCTCCCTTCTCCGTAAAAACCAAAACCTTTTATTGACTCCGCGATTAAATAAGGTAATTTGATAGGGTAGTTCATCTCCCCATCTTCTATTTGTGCGCTGCAAGCACTTAGTCGACTTTCGCTTTCAAAGATCCCCCAAATAAAAGCAGCTGGATCGTGACCATCAATGGCGATAGGATGAAAACCATTATGGGATAAATGTTGATAAAACCAACTTAAACCTCCTTGTTGGTACATCGTTGAACGTTGATCTATTCGACGACCATTAGCAATCATGATTGGGGTCACCGAACCACAATCTTCAGATCGCCACCAGCGAGACGCCCAGTCACTACCGCGCTGTTCTTCAAATGCGCCATCACTTAAAAAAGCAACCAAACTCTCACCGGGTAACGGCATATGAACATACTGAAGCTCGGCAAAGCCCAAGTAACCACCCTCGATTAAACCGCCAGCCGTATGCGGATTCACATGGCTACCAAGGGGAACCGCAGGTTTTCCGTTTCCATCGATGGCATAACTATAGAAGTCTTGGACTAGCTTCGTTAATCCTTCATCGTCAAAGGTATATCGATCCGCTTGCTCGGAATGCAAGTTACGTAACATCACATTTACGGCTTCAATCGCAGCAACACAATGACCTTGTCCCATCAACCAACTTCGTGTGACGCCTGCTAGTGCATTGGCACACATGTAACCCACATATCCAGGAACCATATTAAGCGATCCCCCAGTATGTCCTTGCGGATTTTCCTTAAAATCGTTTGCATGAAGCGTCTGCCCCGTTAAATCAATTCTGTTAGCATAAGTCATATGAACGACAAGCCACATGGCAGCATTTGATAATTTATCGGCGGCAGTGAAGAATGACAAAACATCTCCAAGCGAGCCAATCCTTTTCTGACAGATTAATTGTTGGCACAAATCAAATACACGGACTTGTGTTTCGTCATTATGTGAGATAACACCGTAACCGTTAGCCCACTGATTAAATTCAGGGCTGCTTTGTCGATATAACTCCGCCCGCTGCTTAACTCGATGCGCTTCTTCTTTTGTATAGGGAAACATTTTTATGTCCTTTGTTGGTTGAACTCTTGCAATCCACGTTTGGTCGAGGCTAACATTGACTGAAATTCTTGGTTCGCTACGACCCAACATTTAACGGTTGATAACTGACTCGATAGTTCAATGGGTAAGTCCGACGTAACCTTAAAATAGTTGTCAACTTCAATTCCTAAATGGTTCAATTCCATTAATAATGTCTGGCAAAACTGAGGGTTGTTTTCTGCGATGCCGCCACTAATTATGACTGAGTCTAGGCCACCCAAAATCGCGAAATAGGCACCTAGTGCTTTTCTTATCCGCCAAATGAATAGCTCAACCGCTAAACGAGAAGTAGGCTCTTGATCTTGTATAAGCAGTTGCATGTCGGTGTTTAAACCCGACATTCCGTACCAGCCCGACTCTTTAGTGAGTACATTTTCAGTTAGTTTGTGATCCCAGCCCTCTTTCGCTTGTAGCCAGGTTAATAATCCAGAGTCGATATCGCCACTTCGCGTCGCCATTAGCAAACCTTCATTGGGGGTAAACCCCATGGTGGTGTCGATAGGAAATCCATTCTTAATTGCCGCCATTGAGCATCCACTTCCAAGCTGAATCGTAATGGTTCGATTTAAATTAACATTGAATTCTTTCTTTCTTGAACATAAGTATTGATACATTCCATCGTGAGCGAAACCGTGAAATCCATATCGCCTTATGCCGTATTTTTTTATTAATGCTCTTGGAAGTGAATAGGCTTGTGATACCTTTGGTAAGTCATGAAAATATTCAGTATCGAAAACGGCGACAATACGAACACTTGATTTAAACCATAACTTAGCTTTATCAACGCACCACCGACTCAAAGGATTATGCATCGGTGCATATTCGTCCAGCATCGGTAACGATTCTAGGATATCGTCTGTGATTAACAGCGGACTATGATATTGAGGTCCACCATGGACATACCTAACAACCACTAATGAAATGTTAAATTTCTTTGCAATGTTTTCAAATGAAGACTCGATTTCGTTTAATTCAACACTATCTGACAGAATGGGTTGAGTAGAAGCCGTCGTTCTAAAACACCCCCACTTTAACGAAGAGCTGCCAGGGTTAATTACGAGCACAGGTTCTTGGTCCAATGTCATATCCTCCTTTAAAAGTTCACCGTCTAAATAGAGTGATGGCGAAACAACATTTTGTACTGTTACATGTCTTCAATTAAGTTGGTACCAACTGCCATTTGCATTACTGTATTCTCTTCAACGTCGACCAGTTGTTGTAACAACTCTATGGTCGAACTAACTTCTGCACGAGATCGAAGATATTTGTAGAGTGCAACGACCTGTTCATGCTGAACCATAATGATTTCTGTGATAGTCCGTGAATCTAAACTGGCAAAAGGGGTATTACAATTTTCATGTTGTATTATCGGGTGTTTTTCTAGGTACTCGATACACCAAGTATTCAGCGCTCGAGTGTCAGCATTTTTTGAAAAGGACTCGATAACTTTTTCTAATCTAGCTTCGTGCTTTGATAAATACTCAAGCAGTAACTGGGAACGCTGACTTATGTTTTTCTCACTACAACTTTGCATACATTCCGAAAGTTCGTGGTGAAATTTTTGGGTCCATTTAAGAACATCTCTTAGTGTTTCTATATGCATGGTATCGCTCCTTCTAAATATTAATGGTTTCTTGATCAACTGCAATTGAAACGTCAAAATGAGTCGTTTGTTTGAGGTGATCGCATAGCCCTTCGAGAGCATCCTGATTTCCATGAACTAATTTAATCGCTGTGCCATCTTTAAGTGATGATTGTTCAAGCCAATGTCCTAAATCCATATAGTCGGCATGACCAGAAAGGCCACTAAACATGGAAACGCATGCTCGCACGGGAACCCAACTGCCGTGGATTTTGATACTTTCTAAGCCATCGAGCATTTTTGCTCCGCGTGTACCACCCGCTTGATAGCCACTGAATAATACAGTTGTTTTTGGATCGCCTAAAAGTCGCTTAAAATGGTGTAAGATCCTACCGCCAGTGGCCATTCCGCTGCCGGCAATGATGATATGCGGAAAGGTAATATCTGCCAATGCTTTGGAGTCCTCGACGCTTTGAGTATAGGTAACAGCATCGCACATCGATTCACAGTCCTTTGGTGAGAGTTTGTGTTCTTTAGAATGTTGACAATAGATGTCCGATACATTGATTGCCATAGGACTATCTAAATAAATGGGAAGATCAGGGATCCGTTTCTCGGCAATCAATGTGGCAAAAATATGTTGCAGAACTTGCGCGCGCCCAACTGCGAACGACGGCACTAAAATGGCACCACCACGCTTTGCTGTTTGACAGACAACCTTTGCCACCGATTCAAAAACATCATTCAATTCATGACGGCGATTTCCGTAAGTCGACTCAAGTAATAAAAGATCAAGAGAAGGTAGCGGCATTGGTGGACGCATGTAAATGTCGTTGGGTCTGCCAACATCACCGGAAAAACCAATACGTTTTCCTTCTGCCTCTACAATAATACTGGCAGCCCCTAAGATATGACCTGCGGGTTGGAGATTAAAATGAATATCACCGACTTGTTTCAATTCATTAAACTCTATCGGATGAAACAGCGACATCGAACTTACAGCCGTTTGACGGTCATAAAGCGGTTCTGGTTTCTCGTGTTTACTTAGTTTATGTTTTGCGAAATATCTCGCGTCTGATTCTTGAATTTGGCCACTGTCTTCTAGAAGAATGCTGCACAAAGCTTTCGTTGCATGGTGGGTATAAACAGGCCCACGGAATCCTTGTTGATACAATGCTGGAATGTAGCCTGAGTGATCTAAATGTGCATGAGTCAAAATTATCGCATCAAGTTGATCTAACTCAATAGGAAGTGTTTGCCGATTGCGCTCTCTGAGCACTTTATAACCTTGAAACAGACCGCAATCTATCAGAAGTTTTGTGTTGTTGGTTTCGAGGAGATACTTTGAGCCTGTGACCGTACCGGTTCCCCCGAGAAATGTAATCCTCATTATGCTTACCCTTCCACGTTTGTTTGACAACATGACTTGCTAGACGGTTCTTTCGCTTTAGCCCCGCCACAGCATGAGTGTGTCTTGGGCATCGTATCTTCTAGGCAGGAAATAATTGGTTCAATTAAAAGTCCTGATATATCAAAGGTATTGGTTTCATGCGGTATCGTGTTGCTCGTCACCAGAGATGCTAAACCGCTTTGGAGCAACGTTTTATCGCTATGCTCTGAAAAGATCCCGTGAATGGCAGCACAATGTATTAAACCAATGTTGTGCTGACGAAGCGTTTTTGCGCATTCCATGATCGTTTGACCGCTTGAGATCACATCATCGATGATGACTGCAGTAGCACCTTTATAGGCACTAATATCGGGTAGCTCGACTTTCACATGACGATCGCCGTAACGAGTCTTTTGACCAATAACAAATGGATGTCCGCTTTGAGCTGCAATATCTGCGACCCATTGTTCACTTTCCGAGTCGGGTCCGACCAATAGCAAATCCTTCTGCCCTTCTAGCCAACTAGCCAAGGCCGGCGCTCCTTGTACGACTTTGTTCGGTACTGAATAAATTTCACTCAAAGCATTATAGCGATGCAAATGGGGATCAACCGTTACTAGCCAGTCGACGTGAGATGATAATACTTTAGCAAATAGTCTTGATGTTAAGGCTTCGCCTTTAATGAACCGTCTATCTTGGCGCATGTAACTTAAATAGGGAGCAACTAAGCCGATGTTAGACGCGCCAAGCTCTCGTAATGTATCTAATAGAAAAATTAGCGGAAGAAATTTGTGGTTAGGGTGAGACAAATCCGCAACTACCACGCATCGCTTATCTTTAACCTCTTGTTCAATACGTAAGTACGACTCTCCATCTGGAAATTGGCGAGTTTCGAAAGTTCCGAGGTCCGCTCCTAATGCTTCACCTAATGACTGTTGAAGTGCATGCGGTTCTAAAGAAAATATTAGCCGATTTGATGATTCTGTAGTTTTCATCGTACGTCTCCAATTTTAAACATGTGTAAGTTATCTCGATAATATTCGAGCGCGTAATTTCGTTCGCCGATACTGTCGCTAAATAAAGTAAATAAGGGCTCTTTGAGTTGTACATGATCGCCAACACTGACATTCAATCGCAATCCGGCGGAGTGACTAAATGGCGCACCGGCTAACTTTGCGAGTCGTGCTAGTTTTCTATTGTCGATTTCAGTCAAAACGCCGCTAGATTGAGCGAATTCTGAATGGGTGTATTTAGCGGTGGGTAAGGTCTTAAATCCACCCTGAGCTTCGATAATACGTTTAAACTGTAACCAAGCCGCACCGCTGTTTAGTAGAGATTCAGCTTTAGAATAACCCGCTTCAAGTCCCAAATTGTTTGATAAGTCGAATAGATGAGCTGTAAGTAATAGCGCTCTTTCACGCAATTCCTTAGGTGCGTTAGGATGGCCATTTAAAGTATTTAAAATGTCTTTAGCTTCTTCAACCGGCCCAACCCCCGCACCAACAGGATGAGTACCGTCGGTAATAACACAACGTATTTTTATCCCGCACATTTTACCGACGTGAATGAATAAGAATTTAAGTCTATCGGCTTCTGATTGACTTCGAACTTTGGCGGTTTTTCCAACCGGAATGTCGATGACCGCATGGGTTGAACCTGCGGCTATTTTTTTTGATAACACGGAAGCTATCAGTTGTGCTTCACCATCCAATTCCAACGCTCTTTCGATACGAATTAGTAAGTCGTCTGCAGGACTTAGGTTAACCGCCCCGCCCCAAGCCAAACAGGCTCCTGTGTTATCGACGACCCGTTTTAATTCGTCAATAGCCAGACTGACATTGGTGAGAGCTTCCATTGTATCGGCGGTACCAGCCGGAGAGGTGATCGCGCGGGACGAAGTTTTTGGGATCATCAATCCGCCGGCACTAACAATGGAAACGACTAAGGGGGTGGTACGATTACCTGGGAGCCCGCCTATACAGTGCTTATCAAATATTTGGTCTTTGTGTGACCAATTTAGTCGCTTACCACAAGCAACCATTGCATTGGTTAAATAGGCAATTTCATCGATGTTCATGCGGCCGCCTGCACATACGCTCAAGAAGCTGGCGATTTCTATATCGCTATAATGATGAGCGCTGATATCTTGGATAATATCGGTAATTTCTAACTCATTCAGATCGTGGCCATAAATCTTTTTTCGAACGGCGCCAAGAGAATTCAAAACAGGTGCATGTTTAATACGTACTTTATCTGACTCACTCACTGCGAGTCGTTTAAGCGCTATTTTAGACAGCCCAACTTGGCCAGGTTCTAGAACCTTTTTATCAACAACATTAATAGTGGCGGTGACGGCTTGCTCATTGTAATGCACTGACACTCGACTGCTAGCGGTAAATCCTTCAGCAAGACAAACATGGCAATCGTCTCGCATATATACAACCAACTCTTGATGGGTATCGATCCCGAGATCGACTACCTTCAACCCACTATCAGTATTCACAATAATTCCCCTTTATTGATTTTCTGGCTTTCGATTAAAGTCATTCGTTTACACCCTTCATTATCACGCTTGGTGCTAAAACATTGTTACAAACTATTGTTTTCAAGTTGCAATTATTAGCCTAAAGAGAAGGCTTATTTCCAAGCAAATAGATAGACTTATCCCAATCCAATGGTTCAACTGACCCAGATTTGAGATGTCGCGCTACCTATTTGCGCCTCATTGGTTCGCTAGATTTCTACTGTGCACTTTGCTCGTTATGTTGCATCATCTGTTCCATCATTTCTTGCATCATGCCCAATTTTTTGTCCATCATAGTCATCCGATCATGCATCATTTCTTTTGACATCTTGTCTTTCATCTTGACATCCATCGCCATCTTTTCGCCTTTCATCATTGACATCGCTTTGTGCATCTCAGCCATGTGATTCTTCATAAGTTGTTTCTTTATCACCGGATCTTTTTCGGCCTTAATCTGAACCATGGCTTGTTTCATTTTCTTCATATGCCGATGCATATCCTTCATACCTGAAGAGGCCGTATCATGTTTTTTTGATGCATTATTACCTTGCATTTTCTCATCACCATGATCATGGTTTTGAGCCGCTTGAACTGGGCTGGCGAGTAATATGCTAATGGCCATTGTGCTGACTAAAGTTTTCATATGTTTCCTTAATGAACTAATTCAATTAAAAGTTGTTTTAATGCTATTTTTAGCAATAACTATCTATTAACAATCTAATTCGCATTGGATTGTCTAATAAATTCTTTCCACTGAGCAGCCCTTGGTAAAAACATAGGGACTCGTTTTTTATATGCTAGGTATGCTTCACCAAATTGCTCAATTACTTTCCTCTCCTCTTTAAGCGCAAGACGATAGTAGACAAAAATTATTACTGGTAATAACCCTACAGAAAATAGCGTTGGCCAATGGACTACCCCTTCACCAAAAAGAGCAATAAAAAGCCCTGTGTATTGAGGATGTCGCGATAATGCATACAGACCATCAACCACGAGTTCTTCAGACTGTCTTGCTTTGTGGACCTGCCGCCAGCCTTGAAAAAATATCCCGATCCCTATAAACAATAACGCATAGCCAACTATCATCGAGATCATCATCCCCGTCTCGCCTAACCCAATGAGAGAGGACCATAAGTTCGCATTGAGTTCTGTTCTGTCGAGTCCACCGAACCTTGCGAGTAAATAGATCGTCAGAGGAAATCCGTACATTTCAGCATAAAGGGCAATAACAAACGCTTGGATCACACCAGCGCCGGCCCATTCGTGCCAACTTTTTGGCGCGAGATATTTATATAGAACCCACGAGACAAGCACTATCATCAGTAACGCCATAATCCAGACGCCTGAGTGAGCAATATTTTCATTCATAGTAATCTCCTTTAAGAGCCATTAAATAATATTTAGTGAATTCGGCTACCGAATAAATTGTATAAAGGTACCCAAATAAACGCGATAAACCACCCATAAGAGTAGCTCTCAAGCGCACCTAGAACGTAGTCTTGCCAACTTATCCACTCAAAACCAGGCAGTAGTTTTTGCCACGCTAAGTACATGGCTTGTTGCGGAAAGATGAGATCAAATCCAACACAAAGCGTAAAACTGATTAAGAAAAAAAGACTGGTAGCATGACCAAAAGCCGTCAAAGATATTCTATGAGCCATGATGATGCTCCTGTTTATTATTTTTAGGTTCAGTAAGGACAACGGTGTATTTTTCCGGCTGTTCATCAAATTCATTGAGACACTTTTTTGAACAAAAACGATACAATTGCCCTTCAAACATTCTTCCATAGCCTTTTTCATCTTCTACCTTCATGCCGCAGACAGGGTCATAATTTGAGCCCGAGTCGTTTTCCTTTTTTCCAGAGTGATGTCCATGGGCCATATGAGCACCACAACCGAACCGCATCATGACGTAAAACAAAATCGCAAATACTAAAAATGAAAGCCAACCTTCCATAATAATCTCCCGTTAATTAGTCTAAAAATAAGTCTCCAAACAATGATTACTTGTTGCCGATATGAGCCTAGCTTAAAGAGAAAACACCTCTGCCACTGGAACTATCGCTACAAACCCATTGTTCGATGCCGGATTGCCAACGCCTTGTTTTATTGCTGAAAGAATGTACTGCTTATCTTTTGCTTCACAGAATACTTCTATCCTCGCATGGGTCTCTTGCCAGTCAGGTGTGTAGAAATTCATATGTTTCCCATACCCCTAAACCTTTGAGACAGCTATGCCCGCGATGTTTATTGCTTTTAACTCTTCTTCAACGCTAAAGAGCGAAAGCATTGAAACAAACACATTAATTTTTAGATATTGCATCTTCATGTTCCTCTAAATGTTAGCCAGGCTTTTCGATCTTAGAATTCGCCTTTCTCACAGTTCCTTCGATTTTTGTTTTAAAGTGCCACAGACATAGATTTGTACTAGTCTTCAATTAATTGAACAATATCGTTTTTATGAACTTCGCCAACTAAAATTTCAGCATTAGCATAATGCTCGTTAACGATGTTCTTTATTTTTACTTTGCCTACATCAACTCGTTCAAATTGGTCAGTACCTTCAACAGTCGAGTAAGTTGGTTTAAAACGATACACGCTAAGCATTTGGCCTACAGTTGCACCATCATTTAGGCCAACACAAACAACTGCGATTGAATCATCTTTTACATCAAGCACTTGCCCTTTCATAAGGTAGTCGTGTCGAATACTGGCACATCCAGAAATAACGCTAAAGAAGAGCAGTACAGCAATGGTTTTGATTAATTTTGTTTTCATAACAATCTCCTTAATGATTTAATTAGAAATCTATTTTGTATACATTAGTGTTCTTTTTTTCTCTCTGAATAGAGCATAGAATCGAGTTACTCCACTAGTAGGAGTCCACGATACATTTGCATCTGACAATGAAAGGCATACTCACCTGGTTGTAATGCCGGAAGTGCGATAACCCTAGTGCTATTGAGAGGCAGCTCTTCAATTATATTGAGTTCGGGGAACTCAAGAGTCGCCGAGCATGGTGAAGCATCTTTTCTCACAAATTGAATAGTGGTTGCACGACCTGAATCGAGCTTTATTCTGGCCGGTTGATAAACACCATCCTCGACATGGACGACAAGTTTGTCATCTAGCTTTGTACTCGACTTGCTTTTATAGAACCAAAACCACCAAGCAATTAAAGCGATCAGAAGTGCGCCGGCAAGGTTTACAATGATCATGATTAATATCTCCTTTTTAGTATTAGTGGATTTCGGGTTTAAATAAGCGAAGTCGATTAGCATTTGTTACCACTGTTAATGATGAAAATGCCATGGCAGCTCCAGCGATCACCGGGTTCATCAAAACACCAATAAATGGATACAATAGACCTGCAGCAATCGGTACTCCGCTTACGTTGTAGATAAATGCTCCAAACAAATTCTGCTTAATATTGCGCAAGGTTGCTTTACTAATGGCAATCGCATCTGCAAGTCCATGCAAAGAACCCCGCATTAACGTTATATCCGCACTTTCTATCGCGACATCAGTACCGGTACCGATAGCAAAACCAACATTAGCCAGAGCAAGCGCCGGCGCATCGTTGATCCCATCACCTGTCATGCCGACTATTTCATTTTGCATTTGTAACTCTGCAACTTTTTCTGCTTTTTGATCAGGCAAGACTTCGGCAAAGACTTCTTCAATACCAGCCATTTTCGCAACGGCTTTTGCCGTATCACGATTATCGCCAGTCAACATCACAACACGAATGTTATTCTTGATTAGTCTTTGAATAGCGGCTACCGAATCCTGTTTGATCGGATCGGCAACGACAATGAGTGCCGCTAACTTATTATTAACCGCAAAATACATTGGTGTCTTAGCTTCACTCGCGAATTGTTGAGCTTTATCAATGTATCCAGTGATATCGATATTTCGCTCGCGCATAAGTTTTTCATTACCAAATAATAAATGCGCATCATTTAAGTCAGCTTCTACTCCATGCCCCGCGACCGCATTAAAATTAGTAACCTTTACCAGTTCTATCGAACGCTCTTGAGCGGTTTCTACAATCGCCAACGCTAATGGATGCTCAGATCCCGCTTCGAGACTCGCTGCAAGTTTAAGAACCTCCTCTTCATTATCAGAGTGCGCGAGAACAATGTCTGTCACTTTAGGGGACCCTAACGTAATCGTGCCCGTCTTATCTAAAATCATCGCAGTAATTTTGGAAGCTGTTTGCAATGCTTCGCCGTTACGGATCAGAACGCCTGCTTCAGCAGCTTTACCAACACCGACCATAACCGACATTGGCGTGGCAAGTCCCAATGCACAAGGACAAGCAATGATTAAAACAGTTGTTGCCGAAACAATGGCAAAAGCTACCCCTGAGTCATAATCAAAATTAAGCCACGCTAGCGCGCTGAGTACTGCAATGATCATTACAACGGGTACAAAGTAGGCAGAGACTTTATCAGCAAGTCTTCCGATTGGTGGCTTAGAGTTTTGAGCTCGTTTAACCATATTAATGATTTGAGCCAAAGCGGTATCTTTCCCAATCCGTGTGGCTTTAAATATAAATGATCCCGCTTTGTTCAGCGTACCAGCAACGACATCATCACCAATCGCTTTTTCAATGGGCATCGGCTCACCGGTTAACATTGATTCATCAATGGTCGTACGGCCTTCCTCAACGGTACCATCTACCGGGATCTTTTCTCCCGGTCTGACTCTTACAAGATCATCTAACAAGACGTTTTCAATAGGGATGTCGATATCCTTATCGTCTCGAATAACTCGGGCCGTCTTAGCTTGTAATCCTATTAACCGTTTAATCGCTTGAGAAGTACGCCCTCTCGCTTTTATTTCTAATGCAAGCCCTAAATCAATTAGACCAATAATAATAGCGGTCGCTTCAAAATAAACGTGCCTCGCTAGAGGCGGTACGATTTCTGGAAAGAAAACCACGACCATTGAATAGAGCCAAGCAGTCCCCGTACCGAGGGCTATTAAGGTGTCCATATTCGCGGAGTGATTAAGGAATGATTTCCAGGCACCTACAAAAAAGTGTTTACCTGAAACATATAGAACACCACCGGTTAAAATACCGATAATAAGCCAAGCCATGCGCTCGTTGTCTGTATTAACATTTACTTCACCGGTAATAAGCGCATAGGCCATCAATGGTAGGCCTAACGCTAGTGCAATCCAGGTTTCGCGCATCAATTTTTTGTAATAGGCCCAGTCGGCTTTCTCTTTTTCTTCTAACTGCTCATCATCAGATGTGTTTTCTAAAGTTCGTGCGTTATAGCCCACACCTTCTATCGCCCCAATCAATGATTCAGCGTTAGCGGCACCAGATACGGTTACGGTACGTGCCGCAAAGTTCATAGAAGCATCGATGACGCCATCAACGCTTTTTAACGCATTTTCAATTTTACTGACGCAGCTCGCGCAGCCCGCTCCTTCAATGATCAATTCCTGCTCCGTCGAGCCAGACTTTGAAGGGCTTTTATTTTCTATCGCTTTATCCATTAGGTTTATTCCTCCGATTGTTGGTTCGAAAAGTCTTCAATTAAATGACAGATCATTTCACTGGTGGGCGCTCGATCTGGCTTAAAACGCCATTCTTCTACCGCTGCTTGCATTTTTGTTCTCAGTTCCAAGGTGTGTCGGAATTGCGCTTCTGTTTCTTCCAGTCGTTTTTCAATTAGCGTTCTTACTAGAGGGCAACTACTAAGACCTTTATCCGCTTCACCTAAGATCGCCTTAACATCCTTAATTGAAAATCCGAGACGTCGAGCGTTTATAATAAAATCGAGCCTCTTCTGATCTTGCTTGCTATAGGCTTTATAACCATTAGTAGAATTTTTCCGAGGCTTAATAAAACCTATCCGCGTGTAATAACGAACGGTGTCTGCCGGAACTCCTAATTGTTCAGCCAATTGTTTAACCTTCATTTTCTAACGCCCCCCCCTCGTTCAGTGTCATGTTCTAGTCCTAGGTGATAGTGTTAGGAGTAGCACAACTCTATTTGAGAATTTACAGCTGTGAGCCGCTCACAGGTCAAGTAATTAAACTTAAATTAATCAAACTATTTGTTAGTACAGAATGCGTTTAGCATTCTGTACTAAACATCTGCCATGGCATGCGTTTAAAGTTTTTCCATATACTCAATAAGGGCATTGACGTCTGCATCACTCATAGGAAACTGAGGCATCGCCGAAGCGGCATTATCAAACTTTGGATCTTTAAGTTTCTTTAAAACGAATTCTCGTCCCTTTTTAGCCACAACGTTATCTAAAGCTGGCCCAAGAGTACCTCCGACACCGCCGACTGTGTGACAACCCTGGCAACCGAATTGTTTAATGAGAGTTTCGCCCGACTTGGTTTCTTTGGGATCACTACTACTCAATCTGTCATTACGTACATCTGCCGTTAAAGTACTGGCGATAAACGCTTCTACAGCTAAGGATTCCTTGCCCGTCATATGTGCTTTTTCTCTCATATGAGGCATAACGACGGACCATTCTTTTTTCGAATAATCAGATGCCGGTCGGGGGTTATGACATCGACCACAGTTCTCACTGTAAAGTTTTGCCCCTTTAGCAATTAATTCTGGGTCGCTAGCGTGCTCTGCTAAAACAAGTTGAGTTCCAACGAACATAATCGATAACGCTGCCAAACAACGAAAGTAAGTATTTTTCATTTTTCTTCTCCTTAAAACCCAAAGGCTAATTGAATAAACAAACGATTGTCATTGTCGCCATCTTCAAGCTCGGTATCTTCATAGGCAATTTTAAGAACGGCGCTTGATTCAAGCCAGTAATTGACACCAATGGTCCAGCGTTCGCCTTCTGCTGCTTTGGTAATTTCGGAGTAGCGTGCTACCAGTTCGACTGGATTGAGTGCTTGCTGACCGAGTTGTCTCATTTGCCAACTACCTTGTAGATACCACCCATTTCGATCAAATGCTTCGATGTCACCGTCTTCATGCAGCTCATCGATAGAGGTGTTTATCATTTCCCCACGAATAGTCGTATAGGTTCCAATCCAATTAAAATCAATGGCTGTGGCATTGAAATCTAAAGTACTATCATGATCGTAAGCACCGTTGTAAAAAGAGTAACCAACCTCTAGAGAAGGTAAAAACGCATAAGCAACTCGGCCACCGAATGCTTTGTCAGAATTGTTGTCACCACTTGCAAACTCCAGTTCAACTTCGGGAATAGCACCGTGACCATCTTCTTCGACCTCTTCGGCCTCCTCCCCATGTTCTTCCTCTTCTTCACGTGGCCCACTTACATAGTAAAAGTCTGTGAAAAGCTTGCCAGAACCTACGTTGAATGAATTGCGAACGTTGATCCCACTATCAGATAGCACTGGCATTAAGGGGGTCATTAAGCCGTTTCCTCCGTGGCCATACAAAGCAGGGCCCGAGGGTAATTTGTTGATCCAACTAGGATGAAGGTTTGGACCGAATTGTCCGAAGGGCAACAAAAACTTACCCGCAGTGATCGTTGTATTATCGTTTAGAAAATAATGAAGATCGGCATATTCCATTTCAACTTCGGTTTCACCGTTTTCATCAATGCTGAATTCGAGTTCCGCTTCGATGTGTATCTTTTCAGACAGCTGAAAGAGAAATATTGGAACAAACCGAGATGTTACATTGGAATTTAGTTCGTCTTGATCAATGTACGAGACGTCGCCATAGCCGGCAATCGCAAATCGTCCTATGTCAAGAGTGTTTGCCTCCTCTGATAAAACAGGAGATGGCAAAGATATAAGCAAGGCAGATGCGACTACCCCACCGAATGGTATAATTTTCATGATAAGACCTTTGGTGTTTTAAAATAGTTTTAGAGGTTGCCTTTGACAGGATTAGTTCCTGAACAATAGGCGCACTTATGCTGGGACCAAGTAAGTTTTATTTAGGTGGGTGTTCTAATGGCGAAGGTATTAACGAGGCATAAATAGTTTGCAATTGAGATAAACAATTTCTTGATAAATCTGCCGACTGATTAGCTGGCGATTTCTCAACCGCAGCGAAACCACAAGATGCAGAGCAGCCTGTGCAACTAATGCAGCTGCATGAATCACAGCACTCACAATCTTCGTGGATGCTCGATTCAGAATGCGTATTGTTCTGTTCAGATTTGGATTGATAGGGACGATGAGAATGCCCTTTCTTATTGGACGCAACGGTTAAAGAAAACACCGTGGCTGGTATGTTAGTTGAATTTGATAAAGCTTCCTCATTAACGTCAGATGCACAGCTAATTGCATTGCTACTCAATGATAATCCAATGAGTAAGACCAACAATGAACTGATTTTTCTTAATGAGTAGAGCATTATAATTTTGAGTATTCCACTAAATCATAGTGAGTTGCGATTATAATCATAAACTAACTTGACAATAAATTCATGACCTAAATCAGTAATTCTATCTTTTATTCGTTCTATTCAAACTTATGTTGAATGAACTCCATTAACGAAAAAAAACAAGTGCTAATATGAATTAGTCCTCGAAACATTTCGAAACTTGCACTTTGCAATACCAAAAATGGTTATTGGTAATTGCTGGTTGAACTCCCTACTAAAATGATACATGTTGGATTGACAACACACACATTTAACACGCAACACTTGATGCCCGTAGCCACTTTATACTATTCAAAGTAACCCAATAGACTACGGGGCGAAGATATAAGATTAGCTCCCAATAGAAGATCGTCTAGAATCAATTGAGAACTTCTTCTAATGTATCCTCTGTTTGCTGGAGCGTTCTCTTAAAAACTTTCAAACTCTTATCAAGTTCATTAATGTAGTCAAGCTGATACTTGCTCATCTTTTGATCCACATGAGGATAGTCGGATGCCATAAGGCGTCTAAGGATCAATACATTATTCTGTAAATGTCGTACTTGCTTCTCAATACTTTCATATCTTGACGCTGTACTCTGAAGATTTTTAAATGCCATCTGAACCCTCGACAGTTTTTGATTGTTTTTAGATAGTTCTTTAATCGGGTCGCTCCCACCATGCGAGAATGCAACCATCGGAACCAGAAATAAAATAAGCTTAATAAACTTAGTAATCATCTTGTCACTCCTAATGCTTATGTTTTTTCTTCGGCTTGTAGTCTCTCGATGACGAGTGTGTATGGACCACTTTCCATTGTTCATCTATTTGTCTAAACAGAAACGTTTGAAAACCAGCCTTATCAAAAACATGTCCAGATTTGTTCACTTTTCCCTGAATTCGTGTATCAGCGAGCGCCCAAGCAAACTGGCCTTCAAAGTTGACTTGGATATTAGAGAAATCTAGTTTTAAATACTCTAGAGCCTCTTTTTCCGGCTCTACATGATGGTCAACTAAATCATTCAATCCTCGATTTTGCCCTCCGGATTCGAAATACCGAGCTCCCTGGAAGTCCAAATAGTGCCTTTTAAACGGTTCACCACTTCCGGACTCCCAACCTACCTTTATTTCTTTGATAATGTTGTTGATCTTGGTAATGTCTGATTCACTGGCTAAGACCTGACTAATGCTAAAAACAGATACAATAAAAACGAGTAATACTTTCATGCTATGTTCCTTTATAGAAATAATTTGTAAGATAACGGAGTGTGTGTTCTACCAATGAATGTGAGATATTTTCCATATACCATCATATTTCCTAAGGACAATAGTTTCCATGCCTTGCCGATTAACCGTTTTGTCTTTATAGAATCCTGTCGTCTTTGTTCTCGCAATGGAAATCGCGACTTCACCGATAATTTCGACGTGATGCTCAAGTAGTTCAACATTTACACTACTAACGTAGTTCATATCCGCCTGCATATGATGACTAGCGTATTCTGATGCTGACCGCTCGACTTTTCCACCTTCAAATATGGTGACTTGCTCATGTAATGATAAGAGCGCCAGTGACTTATTTTTAGTTTTAAGTGCTTTGTGAAAATTTTTGACAGTTTTGTACGGTTCACTTCCCATCCCCGTGAACATGTTTATATTTTCTTTTTTATGCTCATGACCAGTTGCAGCTTCCGTTGTGACGACCAGTAGCAATCCGATCAGCACAAAGAGTATTTTTATTGTTTTTAAATGATTCATAGTTTTTTCCTTAAGTGGTAATTAATATTTGTTAAGCGTGAGTAGGACCAACATAAGTGGTCAGAATGGTGGTGATGGTCAAGACCAACACACCGATTAATATTTCAAACTGAATTGAATTTGCGAGTTTCCTATTTGCAGCGGGCTCTTTTAAAAGCGCGGGCACCAGCCTTAACTTATGATTGGCAGCTATGAGTAACAGGCCGCTAACCAGGGCTGTCTTCATTAAGAACACTTGACCATAAGCGCTAAAGAAAACTTGCTCTAAACTGTCAAACAAAGAAAACGCTAAAACTATTCCAAATGCGAGGAGCGCAAAAACTGCGTAACTCGCCGACTTTCCAAATCGAAACATTAACGTATGGAGATCTCGATTGGCGAGCAGCGAACAGGCTTTGTACAAAGGCCAAAGCATCCCCATCCACCATAATACGAGTATGACATGGTAAATAACCGCTATTTTGGTAAGCAAAGATAGCTCAACGGTATGACCTATCTTAGTAAAAGAAAAACCAAATGCCATCAAACTTAGCGCATAAGTAAAAATTGCAACCATCTGTGCTGTTGAGTTTCTTTTGTCTTTAAGGTGTCGATGATATGCGACGGCAGCAATTAAGATAGCTATAAACCCGATTGCTCGGCTCGCTACCGCATCACCTAAACCAGAGCTCCATAGAACACTGACGAACATTCCGTCAAACATGCCTGTCAATCCGCTTTCACTGATTGCACCGACTTGAATGTAAAAGCTGGAAACGTTTGCCATAAAACCCACAACAGCGGCTACGATAATATACTTTGCGATCGACTCTTTTAGTTTTCTGTTAGAAAGCGTGACACAGTAGAGGCTTCCTCCCCCGATAACTCCCGCGAGACAAAAATAAAATACTAGCTTCGAAATACTTGTTGCAATTATCCAGGAAGAAATGTCCATAATGGCTCCTAGTGTTGATGACTCGTATGATCAGTTTTTTTATCCTCTTCTGATTTTTGTTTTGAAACAGCCTTAGCAGGTTGCAACTCGAAACTGAAATCTCCTTCCATCTTATGAGAGTCTCCACCTAATGCCACCCATTTGACGATGTAATGTCCGTGTTGCAATTGAGCTATTGATATCTCAAAACGATCTTCTGCATTTGTATTCATCCGGTAGTTTAGCGGTACAACTTCTCCCTTTCGATCGACCATCGTAACCTTAAGAAGTCGTACCGGCTTATTAAACTCCAGCACGATGTTTTTGGGCTGCTCGCTAATACGTTCTTGGTCGTTCGGTATCGAAGACTTTAAACCGGCGTGCGCAAAAACCTGCGAGCTAATTGACACCATAACGATTAGAGCAATTTGTATAAGTAATTTCATAATTTAAGTTCCACTATTAATTGATTTAGAGCTCTCCCTATCAGTAAAGGAGAGTGTTTTGTTAACTACGCCACTGGCTACTAACTTTTCACCTTATTTCTTCGCCACAGAAAATAGATTGCAGGCACAACCAGTAATGTTAAAAATACCGCGCTAAGCATTCCACCTACCATCGGCGCGGCGATCCGACTCATGACCTCTGAACCTGTACCTGAGCCATAAAGTATCGGTAGTAATCCTGCTATAATTGCGGCTGCTGTCATCATCACCGGTCTGACGCGCATACCAGCGCCATGAAGGACACATTCGGTTAATATGCTAACAGTCGGTTGGATGCCCTTTTCTTCGCACTGGCGGAGCATCGCTTGATACGATTGATTGAGATACACCAACATGATCACTCCAATCTCGACAGCAACTCCGGCTAATGCGATAAAGCCAACACCAACCGCGACAGAGAAGTTAAAACCTTGTAGATACATTAACCATATGCTCCCTACCATCGCCAATGGTAGCGTTCCCATGATAATTGCGACTTCTACAAAATTTCTAAAATTAATAAATAATAAAATGATGATAATTGCCAGTGTCAACGGAACGACGTAAGCCAGTTTCTCCTTCGCTCTTACCATGTACTCGTATTGACCTGACCATCCTATTGAATAGCCTGCAGGCAATTCTAATTGTTCGTTAACTATTCGTTGAGCCTCAACAACGTAACTTCCCACATCCACCCCTTCGATATCAATAAACGCCCAACCGTTTAGTCGCGCATTCTCACTCTTTATGCCTGGAGGTCCATCTTCTACAAACACATTGGCAACATCCGAGAGCGCAATACGTTGCCCCGAAGGAGTGACAATAGGAAGCAGTGCTAACTGCTCTGGTGAATTCCTGTAGTCTTGCGGATACCGAATATTGACTGGATAACGTTCCAAACCTTCAACGGTATTCGTCACATTCATACCCCCTATAGCTGTCGATACGACTTGTTGAACATCCGCAATATTTAGACCGTACCTTGCTGCTTTTCCTCTTTGAATATCCACCTTGATATATCGGCCTCCGGCGACTCGTTCGGAGTAAACGGAAGCCGTTCCTGGAACATCTTTTAAGATTTTTTCTAGTTGCTGACCGATCGCTTGGATTTCTGTTAACTTCGGTCCCGATATTTTGATCCCAACAGGAGTTTTTATCCCTGTCGCAAGCATGTCAATCCGGGTCTTAATCGGCATGACCCAAGCATTAGTGACCCCTGGCAATTTAACTAAGCCATCCAGCTCCTTTTTAAGACTTTCGGTAGTGACTCCCTCTCGCCACTCATCTTGCGGTTTAAGTTGAATAAAAGTCTCAATCATTGTTAATGGGGCCGGATCCGTAGCGGACTCTGCTCGACCGACTTTACCAAAAACCGTTTTAACTTCTGGTAAACTTTTAATGAGCTTGTCAGTTTGCTGGAGTAGCTCTCGCGCTTTACCGATTGAGATACCTGGGTAAGTGGTCGGCATGTACATTAAATCACCTTCATCCAACGGTGGAATAAATTCACTACCAATTTTATCTAGCGGCCAGAATCCTATTGCCATCACAACTAGAGAAAGCATTAATGTTGTCTTAGGAAATTTAAGAACCTTCTTTAATGCTGGCATGTAAGCTGCTGTAAGAATTCTATTGACGGGGTTCTTATGCTCGGGCATGACCTTGCCGCGAATAAAGTACCCCATGAGAACTGGAACTAATGTAATTGCCAATGCTGCAGATGCAGCCATGGCATAGGTTTTTGTAAAAGCAAGTGGTGAAAACATTCTCCCTTCTTGCGCTTCCAGCGTAAACACTGGAACAAAACTAACGGTGATGATTAGCAGGCTAAAAAATAATGCTGGCCCCACCTCGCTAGCTGATTTTGCAACAATTTCCCATCGATTTTCTTTGGTGAGTGGTGTTTTTTCCATGTGTTTATGCATGTTCTCGATCATAACGATCGCCCCATCAATCATCGCGCCGATGGCGATAGCAATCCCCCCAAGCGACATGATGTTCGCGTTAAGGCCCTGCCAATGCATGATAATAAATGCAGTCAGGATCCCAACAGGCAAGCTAAAAATGGCAACTAATGATGATCGCACATGAAACAAAAATATCATGCAGACTAGTGCGACCACTCCGAACTCTTCGAGGAGTTTTATCCAAAGGTTCTCTACCGCTCTTTCAATCAATGCACTTCTGTCGTAAACAGGAACTACTTCAACACCTTCTGGTAAACCTTTTTTGAGATCTTCTAATTTTGCCTTCACCCCATTAATAACATTTTGTGCGTTTTCACCAAATCGCATGACGACTATGCCACCAACGGTCTCTCCTTCACCATTGAGCTCGGCGATACCACGTCGCATTTGCGGACCGATTCCGATCTCTGCAATGTCTTTAAGCATTAGCGGCGTCCCATTTTGATTAACACCAAGCGGAATGTTTCCTAGGTCCTCCTCATTCTTGATATAACCGGTCGCCCTAACCATGTATTCAGCTTCAGCCATCTCGACAACAGACGCACCAATCTCTTGGTTACCACGCTTAATTGCCATTTGAATATGGGAGAGAGGAATACCAAAAGCGCGCAATTTATCGGGATCAACTTTTACTTGATATTGTTTCACCATACCGCCCAACGCTGTCACTTCTGAGACGCCCGGAACGGTTTGCAGTTCGTACTTTAAAAACCAATCTTGTAAACTTCGAAGCTCACTAAGATCATTTTGACCTGTTCTATCAATTAAAGAATAAAGATAGACCCATCCGACTCCCGTAGCGTCTGGTCCTAATTGCGGCCGAGCATTAGATGGTAACGACGGTGCAACCTGACTTAAATATTCAAGTACGCGTGAACGAGCCCAATAGAGATCCGTTTTTTCATCAAAGATAATGTAGACATAGGAATCACCAAAGAATGAATATCCTCTTACCGTCACTGCGCCTGGTACCGAAAGCATGGCGGTTGTTAGTGGATAGGTAACTTGATCTTCTACTACCTGGGGAGCCTGACCTGGATAGGTCGTCTTAATAATAACTTGTACATCAGATAGATCTGGTAACGCATCAACCGGAGTATTTTTTAGTGAGAATAATCCCACACCAACGATCATTAGCGTTGCTAGTAACACAAAAAACCGATTGCCAACAGACCATCGAATAATTGATTCAATCATTATCTTTCCCCTATTCTTGGTTTTTGACGATAATGGGTTGAACGTCGGTGATCATGAATTCGCCGTCTACCACATGAAATGTAAATCGAATTTTCATACCGGTTTTTAACGATGATATATCGACAGTGTCGTTTACAAGAAAGTCTAGAGTGGCTGGGGCTCGTCCCCATTGCTCAATTGCCTCACGACTAATATTGAGCATACGATGCCCTATCATTAGCGAATTGATAACACCATCCACGGTAACGGATTCGACGCTATCTAAATTTGAACTAGGCTTTGATTCACTGTAAGGATCTGGAATGTGAACATTAACGATTTGGTAGTTGCTGTCGCCTTTGTCCTCAATCTCAACATGAATCGCCATGTCATTTTCGAGTAAACTGATATCAACTGTCTCAGCTACAATGAAGTCCATGGTCATCGTTGGCCATTCCCATTCATCGATTGCATCATGAGTGACGTTAACCATCCGGTGGTCAACCATCATGCTATTGATAGTAGCCGCAACCCAAACGCTCTTCGCTTGATCTGCACTTTCAGCATCTCTATGCATTCGCTTAAAGTCAGACGATTTACTTGATTCAGAATCCAAGAGAAACTGTGCCGATGTCACTACAGTATCACCTTCCATTACTCCCGAAATAACTTCAGCGAACTTACCGTCGAAGCGACCGGTTTTCACGTTAATTGATTTAAATCGTCCTTCTCCTAGCGCAATTACGATACGCTCGCTTGCGCCCGTGCGAATAATGGCCTCCTTAGGCACCAATAGTGAGTTTGAGTCGTCGTCCGCATGGATCAATACTTGCGCAAACATATTGGGTTTTAACTGCTCCTCTTGATTTTCAAACCGTAACCTGACCTTCACCGTTCTGTTTTTTTCATTTAACGTTGGGTAGACATAATCAACTTTTCCCTCCCACTCTTTTCCGGGTAAGTAAGCTAATGTCATTGTCACGGGTAAACCAACTTCTACTTCTGAAGCTTGGCGTTCGAACACTTCCGCCTCGACCCACACTTGCTCTAATCGACCAATGGACATGAGTGTGATCCCCGGTTTAACAAAAAAACCTTCGCGAATATTTAAATTGTCCACTACGCCATTTTGTGGCGCGTAAAAAGTAATTCGCTGCGTAACTTGTCTTTTGGACTTAAGTTGTGCAATCGCTTTTTTGGGAAGCTGTAACGCCGCTAATCTATCTTCAGCGGCTTTAATTAAACGCTGATTTTTCCTTTCTAAGGCAATTAACAACTCCTCCTGCGCATTGACGAGTGCTGGTGAATAAATGTCGTACAGAGGTTGGCCCTTTACGACGGGGTCGCCTGAAGTTTTTACGTAAAGTTTCTCTACCCATCCCTCGACACGCGGGTGGATATGCACAAGTTGGTCTTCATCATATTTCACATAACCAACCGTTGAGATTTGGGTGTGCAACGGTAGATATTTTGCTTTGGCTGTTCTTACTCCTAAGTTATTGACTACTTCAGGAGAAATTTTAATGGTGCCAGGTCCCGAGTCGCTTCCAGAGGCTCCATCTTCATAAACCGGAACTAAATCCATTCCCATAGGCGATTTGCCAGGTTTATCTCGTCGATAGTTTGCATCCATGGGAGCAACCCAATAGAGAGGTTCCTTTTGTGAACTGTTGGGGTTATTGTCCGAGCTATTGCTTGAAAACCATAAACCATAACTGGCGTATGTTCCGATTGCACCCACTAATACTCCACCGATAAGAGCGCTCAAAATTTTGTTATTGTTACTCATTGCTTTTCTCCTAAACTTTGAGTCGTTTGATGGTTATCTAACGTGATTTCTTTCACGTTTTTCATTAAAAAATAGTTTAATTGGACGATGCTTTTTTGCCTTTCAACATCGATTTCTAGCGCGTCTATCGACGCGTTTAATTCTGCTATTCGAGAACGCACAACCTCGGCAAAGTCGCCATCATCATTCGTATAAGCAGTTAGTGACGCTTCCGCTTGATTGTGCATTTGAGGTAACAATCGTTCGTTATATAGCGTTTGTCTTTCATTGAGTCGTAACAGCTGTGTCCTCTGAGTTTCAAAAGCAGCCATTAGCTTTCTAACAAATTGCCATTTTTCAGTTTTTATTGCTGAGGCTTCCGATACCGCCGACTGAACTTGCTTATCTTGACGATTACTCGTGAAAATGGGGATATCGAAACTAACGCCTATTGAAAAAAGATCCGACCGCTCCTGACCTAATGGACTATCATCCCGAACACCATAGCCCGCACTGATCCCCCATTCCGGTTTGTATTTTTGCTTCGCTAAATCGACCCCTACTTTCTTTGCTTCTATTTTCTTGTCAAAGACCATTACGGCAGGGTGGTTCGAGAGAAACTGGTAAAGCTTTTGCTGGCTCACATCAGAACGAGATGTATAAAGTGTTTCGTTAATCATCTTAATACTGGGTAGTTGCGTAGCAATGTTGAACTCTGGTATTGAAAGCTTGTTGACATCAGTTTTATGAAATCGACCTTCATTAAGCCATTCATAAAGTTTTTTCTCTGACATTTCTTTCTTTTGATTTAAACGTGTCAACCTATCGTCAAGCCTTGTTAACTCAAGTTGCGCTCGCACAATATCTTGCTGTCTGGTTCTACCAAGCGTCGATGAATAACTTGCTTGGGCAACATCAGCGAGTTGTTCAAATAAGGTGCGATCATTTTCGATAAGAGCAATGCTCTGTTGCGCTTTATAGGCGTCTAACCATAGATGTGATACCACGACGGCGACTCTTGCCTGTCTGTCCTGACGTTGAAATGGAAACTGACTCCCGACGATTGCAAGCTGTTTCTTCTTGATTGCTAAACTGTCACCTCTTGGAAACATTTGGGATACACCGACCTTAAATTGGGTCATCCCTTCTTGGCTAAAATCAAAAGTATCCGTTGCAATATTGGCGAGTCCCAAATTTATTTTTGGATCGGGAAGTGTACCCGCGGCAATACTCAATGATTCGATCGAGTCTTGGGTGTGACGGTTACTGATTAACCAAGGATCATTTAATTGAGCCTGTTCAACAACAACATTTAGCGTTAGTGCTTCTCCATGTAATTGGTCCGTAGCCCTTGCACTAAAAATAACTGAGTTTAAAGCGACATTGGCTAGTAATAGAAAACATAATTTTCGATGATTCTTATGCATTAAAATTGCTCCTCAACGGCATTAACTTCCACGTACACTTCAGTCGTACCGTCGGTCTTTAAAAGAAAAACTTTGTAAGGTTGGAATCTGTCACCAAACTCCATCCCTGGTGTCCCAGTCGGCATCGATGGTACAGATAAACCCAGAGCATCAGCCGGTTTTTCGTTGATGAATTGGCGTATAAATTTCGCGGGGATGTGACCTTCGAAGACAAAACCTTCATCGCTCATACTGGTGTGGCAAGAACTTAGGCCTGAGGGCACTCCATGCTTTGTTTTTAGATCAAAAAGACTAGAGCGGCTTTCATTTTCAGAGGTTGTAGCAAACCCTTGCTCCCTGATATGGCCAATCCATTTACTACAGCATTTGCAATTGGCATTTTTATAGACAGTTAAATGAAATTTGTTAGATGTTGCATTAGTCGATGAAACGCTCGGCTCCGAACAAGATACAATCAAGGACAAAACAACAGCGAGTAAAGAAATTCTCGATACGGTTTTAAATATGGACATTCTATTTTTCTCAAGGTTGTGAGCCTAAGACACAACTCGGTCTTAGACAAAAACGCACGTGGCGTTAAGTAAAGCTTAACTTTGAGAGTGATTTACTCCCAAGCAATAACAGCTAGTGACAGATACCAGTCGTTAGACGGATCTATCCTGTGTTAGCTCAGGATTGGAGGACGGTAGAGAGAGGTTGATATTCGATAATGCATAGCAGGGGCTTGAGAAACCACATTTTCTGTAAATAGGCCCAACTCGCCACTTTCAACTGGCGTCGATAGTGCAAAGGTAATGCAGCCACTCATTGAACAACCACCCGATTTATCGCAGCAATTATCCGCTGGAGTCGTTTCTGTATCAGAATGGTGCTCTGCCATCATATGGTCTGAATGGTCGGAAACGTGAGAATTTTCCATATTCATCATTTCACATGAAATTGCAGACGATGCTACAACTTGGCTCACAAAAACCAATAGCACGATAACAATTTTTAATAGAATGAATTTGTTTTTCACGTTTTTTTCCAATGTTTCAACAGTTACTATGATACACGAGATTCGAAAAAGTTCAAATGAGAATGAATCTTGATACAAAAACGATGACTTGGATCAATAACAAGTATTCAATTTGTAGCAGAAATACGAACGTGACTTTGGCTTCTCACTCTTAACAAAAGCTAACTGTTTAATCGTGTAACATAGGACTTTGTATTACGTATGACCCAGGCTCATGTTGAATTCAATTAAAGCAATTACTGCAAAAGACATGAGTAATGACAATGAATTGATTAATGTAAAAGCGACCATGATTTCTCATTATGTGCAGTTCAATCGATAGATTAGGAATCAAAACGGTCTCCACTAGACGAAAAGCAAGCCACCATTAAATGGGTTGCAAACTCTATCAACTGCCCACTTAAATCGCGCCAAATAAGTCAACCGTGTACTTGAGATAAATCGGTATTGTAAACTATAACGCAGGCACCTTAAGGTAATAGATCTTTGATATCGCATTCAAGTATTTCTGCGAGAGAATAGGCTTTTTCTAAAGTAATGTTAACTTCCCCCCGCTCGATTCGACCTCCATAGCTGCGATCGATGTTAGCCAGTAAGGCGAGTTTATCTTGAGAAATACCAACGACTTTCCTTCGCGCTCTCACATTGTTACCAAATTTGACTGCAATATCTTTCATTTCTTGTCTCTTATTTAAAGACAAGAACTATCTAAAGTTGCGGCATATAAAGCCACGGACTATAATCCGTATTATTGATAAGATATGACTAAAGTTTACTTAAGATGTGTATTAACCTTTTTGTAATAGGTATCCCTACGGGGAGTAAATAATGTCAGTTGTGAAGATAGCAATAGACAAGTATTTGTACGAGGTTCTAAAAGAACACGCCCACCAAGCGCTTACTGTGGTGTGGCTGCGTGATGGCTATTTACAAAAATTGTCTAAGCCTATTTCAGCAGACGATGCACGCAAAACGATTTATCGGCAGTTGTTGAGATTGGTTAAAGCCGGCGTTTTGACGAAACAACCCGATAACAACCCCCAACGCTCAACTTACCGGGTAGCGAGCAAATTTAACCAAGTGAACTTTAGGCTCACGACGCCTTCTCACCAACGTATTTCCCCCGGAAAGAGCCCAGCCAATGCAATACGCAGTAGTCAATCTAACGGATTTGAGCAACAGTTAAGGCAGTATCAAGTCGACTTACTCTCGAGCATCGCCGAATCTGAAGAGTATAAACGACTTTATTCAATAAACCCTGAATTGAAGGGGTTGTTAGAAGCTCAGTATCACCATGCTCGCGATAAAAGTTCCAAATTGTTAGGCCAAATTAAAGCAATAAAGACGGTTATCTCCCACCTATCAAAATAATTCGACTCTATGAAATTAAGACACTGGCAATCCGAGTGTGCGACGAGTGCGCTTCACCATTATCATACTAATAACCAACACTTTTTCTGCTTGGCAACACCTGGTGCGGGAAAATCAATAATGGCCGCCGAAGTCGCAAAGCGCTTATTAGAAACCAAGGAAATCGATTTTATATTGTGCTTTTCCCCCTCAAAAACAGTTAGTTTATCGCTTCAATCTACTTTCAATTGGTATTTGGATGAACAGTTTGACGGGATGATGGGATCTGTAGGTCGTTCGATGACCTACCAAAATATGGCATTTCTTAATAAAGCCTTTTGGCAACTTTTATCAAATCACCGTGTACTGGTTGTTTTTGATGAGGTTCATCACTGCGCTGGCCATACGCTGGAGAACGCAAACTCGTGGGGCGCTGAAATTCTTTCCAAAGTCAAAGACCATGCAGCTTTTACTTTATCGCTGTCAGGCACACCTTGGCGTTCTAACCAGATGCCGATCGTCTTAGGGCGCTATATCGAGCCTGATTTCACTTTAGAATGTGACTATGTCTACGGAGTTAAAGAAGCCATTGTCGACAAGGTCTGTCGTCAACCGACTCTCGTGCTTATGGACAATAATGAAATCCAGATAACAGATTCAAACGCACAAACATCGACTTACCAAAGCCTGCAAGCTGCCATCGATGAAACTAATTGTAATTATCAATCTATTCTCCACAATCTTTCTGCTCTTGTTCAGATTTTGACTCGTGCCAATCAAACGCTTGACCGAATTCGTCAGGCGAATCCTAATGCAGCCGGCCTAGTCGTCGCTTCGTCGATAGCCCATGCCGAGTTAATCCAGCAACAAATGTCATTGATAGGGGTACACGCCGTCTTGGTAACCTATCGAGATCCCAATGCGGCTCAAGTGATAGAAGCGTTTAAAACTAACTGTTCTAAGTGGATTATAAGCATCGGAATGATAAGTGAGGGAACCGATATTCCACGCCTTCAAGTGTGTTGTCACTTAAGTAGAGTCAAGACCGAACTCTATTTCCGGCAGGTACTTGGTCGGATCTTACGTCGTAATGAAGACAGAAACCAAGAAGCTTGGCTTTATACTTTTGCTGAGCCAAACTTGGTTGAGTTTGCACATCGCTTAGAGCAAGAGATCCCTGTGCCTAACCTCATATTAAAAGAGCAATTTCAGGTTTCTTTAGAAATCGAGCATTTAGAGCAACCGACACCATACCCACCAGCCTCTTCCGACTTTGAATCAATCAACTCCTCTCAAACCAGTGAATTGACGGATCCCCCACAAGACGAAACGTGGGCGCTCGGCTCTTTCCAGTTTCAAACAGAACCAAAAATAGACTTCAACGGCGATTTTAGAGAAAGAGTTGTTGAGGCCTATAACTCACCTTTCTAAAATTTACCGATTCACCACTGATAGTTGGCCCGTAACACGGGGCCCATGATTGAATTTAATTGACAAAAACATTGAACACTGGACCATTTATCATTTCGACATTGATTAACTATAAATTGGAATTTTGTATGATTTTTGTCGATGGGTATTAACAACGGACTTTAAGAAAAAGTAATTTTGGTATACTGTATGACTTCTCCAAACAAGCCTCAACTAAAGTGATATAACACTTTAATAAACTGACCTAGCTTGCTGTTTATTAAGGAATATTTGAAGTTTGCCTAGTTGTTTTTTTGGATTGTACAATCCAAAACTGAGAATCGGAAATGAGATGAAAGAAGAAAAGACGCCTACTCTTGACTCTTATGAAGCTATTCTACAAGCGTATGATTTCTTCAATCAAGCGCTATTTTCAGGTCAACTGCCTAAAGTCATTATCACATATCACCGTCAACGCCGAGTAATGGGGTATGCTTCTATTGCTCGTTGGGTTAACAGTAAACGTGAATTTGTTGACGAATTGGCCGTCAATCCTGAGTATTTTGCACAGTACCCATTAGTCGAAATATGCCAAACTCTTTGCCACGAAATGGTTCACATATGGCAAGCTCACTTTGGAAAGCCTGGAAGACGAGGCTATCATAATAAGGAGTGGGCAAAAAAAATGAAAAACATCGGCTTGATGCCCTCTTCCACCAGCAAACCAGGTGGAAGTGAAACCGGTGAAAATATGATGGACTATATACTCGTCGATGGGCCATTTCTCAAAGTCTGTCAAAAGCTGATCAAAAAGAAATTTAAAATACCCTGGGTTGACCGTTATCCAACTTATAGACAAGAGGTACCAATATTGGCGTTCTCTTCTGAGGAAGAGCCCATTGAGTTAGATAAAGCATGCAAGCCAAGGAAGAAAACCGTCACGGCCGAGCTAGTCCATCGCTCAGACAGAGAACTAGTCAGCTTCGGTTTTGATGATGTAATCCAACCTAATGAGATTGGTCATGAAGTTGAGACTGAACTAGAACAAAGTCCAGAAAATCAACCCATTTTTACAACCAAACCCACTCAAAAATCCGGCCGTATAAAGTATTGTTGTAAATCCTGTCAAATATTAGTCTGGGGTAAACGAAATTTGAGGATAAGTTGTCTCGATTGTAATTTACCATTGCAGGAAGTAACATGATTAAAAAATAAACAATAACTAAGCGGGAAGTAACCATCATGACCCGAAGATTATCTCTTAGCCAGAAATCCCACGACTCTCCGCCCGAATTCAACGCGCCTCAGCGACAGCGCTATCTCTATATTGACTTAGCATTTGAAGAACAAGTGTTATCAAGGGTGAGAGGCGCCGCAAATAAAGCTTTCTGTGCACTAGCTTATTCGTATTTTAAAATCACCTATCAGTTCTTCGATAAACCTAATAACAGAGACTTAAAGTATTTAGCGCGCAGATTCAAATGTCAGAAAACACTTAAATGGAGTGACTATCAGCGCGATACGAGAAATAACCATCAAGCTCTTATTTTAGAATTTCTTGGTTATAAGCCGTTCAATACTTTAGATTCAGTTGCAAAGGCAAAGTTAATCATCAACAGATATGCCAGAGTCAAAAAGAAATTTAGAGATTGTTTCTATCATCTAGCGTCAGAGCTAAGGCGCGAGAAAATCGAAATTCCCTCTTTCCAAGTTTTAAAGTCGCTAATTAACGAATGTTTTAAAAAACACAAAGATAAGCTCTTATCAATTGTCGAAAAAGAGCTTACTCAATACGACAAAGACATTCTCGATCAACTTTTTGACAATAAAGTCCCAGATGATTCTGTAGCAATTCGATATCGTTTGACTCTATTGAAAAAGTTCACGCAATCACTTAGGCCAAACAAAATTGCAAAGAATATTGCTGCATTTGATGTTCTCTATGATTTATTTCTAATTTCAGCTCCAATTGTAGATAAACTAGATTTGAATAGCGAAGGCATTAGGCACTTCGCGACTTCTGTTCAGAAATCCCAAATTTTTCAGATCAAACGACGTAAAGATGAAAACCGTTATTTGCATCTCGTTACCTTTGTGGTTCATCAGTTTTATCGTCTACATGACATTTTAGTGGACACGCTAATTGCTTCTGTAACATCCGCCTATAACATCGCGGAAAGACAGGCTAAAGAGCATTATTATAAGATTAGAAATCAACAGTCGAAAAAAACTAAAAGTCTACTTGAGCAATCGGGTGATATGCTCGCGGCAATCGAAAAAGCCAAAGTTATATTAATGGATGAGACTATAGACGATACAACAAAAGTAGCTAAAGCTTTAAAACTCTTGAGTCCAAAAAAACTAGACAACGAACTAATTAAGAATTCAATGGAAGATGTAAAGAGCGATTTAGATAAATTGAGCGGTGAAGGTCTTCTATACTACTATCTTGAGGATGGTTCCTTGAAGTTGCAGCGAAGGTGTAATGATATTGTCAAGAGACTTCAGTTCAACGAGCAATCAATTAACAAACCGTTATTATCCGCTATTAATCGTTTTAAAAAGTATCACGGCAAAGTCGACCATAGGTTCCCAATACGGTTTTTAAACAAAGAAGAAAGAAAATATATCGATACCAATGATGAGTTTAAGTCAAAACTCTATAAAGTTGCTTTGTTCAAACATATTAGTGACTCTTTAAAGGGCGATGCCCTATTTTTAGAGCACTCTTACCGATACCGCTGCCTTGACGAGTATCTTATCTCTCTCAATATCTGGGAGAAGAATAAGCATGCACTATTAGAGCAGGCGGGTATGCTAAAATACCGTGACTTCAATTCGGTTATCGAAGAGTTAGGTTTAGAATTACATCAACAGTACCAAGAAACAAACACACATATTCTTGAAGACTTAAACAACTATGTTAAAACTAAAGGGTTGGGTGAATATCGACTCACGACACAAAAGAATACTCTTCAAGAAGAGTCGCTGTTAGAGACGATAGATGTTGACTTGTTCCCGAAAAATTCTTTTGTAACTATCTCTGAGGTACTTAACACTGTTCATCAAGCCACAGGTTTCTTGGATGAATTTCAGCATCACAATGATGAATACCTAAAAGGTCGACCCGAGGATAACGTGTTCATTGCTGCAACGGTGGGTCTAGGCCTCCACTTTAGTCCCGAACAATTTGCAAAATTATCTCGTTCAGTCAGTGACTCCGCATTAGTAACCACCATTAATCAGTACATGTCAGTGGAGAACTCACGAGCAGCAAGCGATCGAATTCTCGAATTTGCAAAGTCCATGCCTTTGGCAGAGCTCTATGTCGGAGATTTTGGATTACAAACTTCGAGTGATGGTCAGAAGTGGACAGCCTCCAAAGATACTTTTAACGCTAATTACTCATTTAAATATGGCGGAAAAGATCCGGTTCTGGCCGCTTACAACTTTATTGATACGAGACATCTTTTCTTTCATTCCAACGTGATAAGCGGCGCTGAGCGAGAGGCCCATTATATGATTGATGGTGTCTTGAAAAATGATGTCATCAAGTCGGACATGCATTCCACTGATACTCATGGGTATACTGAAGTGGTATTCGGGATTTCTCACCTGTTAGACATTTCTTTTGCACCTCGCATTAAGAATATTCACAGACAAAGAATATATTCACTAAAAGCTAAACAAGCCTACACCTCTAAACATTATCCGATACTTCCTAGGAAGAAAATTCGCTTAGATCGAATCGAGCCTTATTGGGATGATATCTTAAGGCTATGTGTTTCTATTAAATTAGGTGAGGCTACAGCTTCCCAGGTCTTCAAAAGGCTAAACTCTTACTCAACCAATGACAATCCACTTTATAAAGCGATTAAAGAATTCGGACGAATTCCAAAATCCCACTACATATTGAGATACATCGATGATCAAGAATTAAGAAGTGCTGTCCACAAACAACTAAACAAAGGGGAAAGTGGAAATAAATTAGATAGAGCTTTAGCAATTGGGCGCTCAGAATATGTTCAAGTTGAAAAAGAAGATCAGGAAGCAATAGAGAGTTGCAAGCGAGTCATTAAGAATGCAATTGTTTGTTGGAATTACATGTATTTGTCGCAAAAAGTAATGAATGCGAAATCAATTGCGGAAAAAGAAGCGCTACTCAACAAAATAAAACTTTCATCACCAGTTACTTGGGAGCACATTCTACTTCATGGAATATTCGATTTCTCCAAAAGTAAACTGCGTGATTCTAGGGCCTTTATTTTTGAATTAATGCATGACCCTAGAATTTTGAAAACATAATGACAATCACTCAATAGACGCTAGTACTTGTAACCAAAGAGAACTCATTAAACCCGCAAAATTTTACATTTCTTGTTTTTAAGAATAAAAGGGCTGGATTTTCAAGAAATAAAAGCAAGTGTATCTTTTTGATTTATTTATAATTTCTCTATTCTCAATTCGTATTTAAAGCGGTTTGTTTAGTATCACCCACCATTTGAAGCAGTATGAGTCATGGGGCCCGGTTCTCTGACAAAGCTTACCCCCCTCTGTTTCAGCGCGTTACATGTTCCATAAATCTCATTCACTTCTAGAGCGATATGACCAAATTTGTCACTATGATGGTATTCAGTGGCATCATAATTCTCCGTAAGTTCGATTACCGATTCGCTTTCCTCGGAACCATAACCTACAAAACATAGTTTAAATTGACCTGTTGGATAGTCTTCTCGCCTAAACTCCGTCATCCCGAGCAGATCACGGTAAAATTTTAGCGAGTTTTCAATACTATTGACTCTTAACATCGTGTGTAGAATGCGACTTGGTCTCGCCTTCATAAAATGGTCTTTCATTTGTTACACCTTAATAAATAGTTGTTGTCCAATTTCCAAGATCGTTGCCGAATATAAGCCCGCTATGCAAAGATTTACTCTCTCATATAGAATCGATAAAACTCGTTGGCTCTACGATTTCTTACAAGTAACAGTAAAAGGGCACGTCTCTCTAATTACGAACCCCAATTTCTGTAGCAAGTTTGTAGTTAGAAAGAATAGCCTATCCTTTGGCTAGCTCCGCCCCAATTTCCTCATTAGTCATCGCAACACCATTAAAATTCCACGAGCCATCTACAGTATGAACGACATTAGAAAAAATCAAATCTGCTGGTTGTTTTCCTCCTGATAACTCTTGAATGATCTTAGTGCACTCTGCGAAGTGCGCTAATTGAATTTCTCTGTCACTGAATGCGAAAGTAGGAACCTTCCATTCTATCCACGCCCCAGAAAACTCATTCCCGCCAGAAAATGTGTTTTTCCTAGGTAAGATGGTTACTTGTGCTGTCACATTTGGGCGCATCGCTTTGTTACTCTCTAAACCATGATGTGCCAGCATAGAATCTGTAATCCTGCTGACGGCTTCCTTTTCTGAGCTAGTTGGGATAACACCTTCTGTTAGGGTAAGTGATAACGGCATTTTTTTCTCCTATAAATACAAAAAACGTGAGATAGCGATACAGAATATATCGCTACTTATTAGTTGAGTTAGAAATAGTTATTTACATATTTTTCCAGAATAACGAACTAAACCTTGCATATTATTCTCATCTCTCAAATCCACTAGGCCATAACTCCTAAACTGGCCTTTATAACCTTTTAGGTGACCCCTGCCCTTCCCTTCTTGTATATCGTATGTGATCTCAATCATAAATCGCCCAGGCTTACTTGGTACTGCCGTTAATACTCCAATATCATTGGTATACACACTACCTCCTTGTTGAGTTCCAAAGTAATGTTCCATCTGCATTTCTAGCCCAGTGTCAGTTTTTTTCTGGCCAGTAATTTTACCGGCTGCATTAGTGGCACTCCCGATTAAGCTGGCAGAAATTATAATTGGCTTACCTTCACCTTCAGGAAAAAAGTTAGGTATCGCCACTCCGCCCAAATCTATACACTCTGTTTCTGCGGCATTTATGTTAGCGCTACTCAATGCCAATGCGGTTGTAATTGCTATTAATATCTTACTCATTTTTAACTCCAGTTGAATTAGGTTTGGATTATTGATTGGTAATTTTTAGTACCAGTAACGTCTATCGGATCTAAAGCTACACTTAGATAGCTTTTATGGAGCTATCTTTTTTAAGCCATTTTTAACTTTTAGTTACCCTACAAAGGGCGACTACCGCAGAGATTAATATAACGGTCGTTATATTGTCAAGATATATATATAGCGCACGTTATATTTTGCATGAATGGTATTTTGAATTACTAGCAAAGCTAAGAGTCTCATAACTTAGTAAATAATTTAAAAAAGAGGACAAATCATAGAAATACATTGTCTTTTTGGGAAAATGATCTGATTTTTAGTTTAGCTCGAAGGGGTTTAATCATATGGCGCTATGTCTTTGTGTCGTCATTGGACTTAGGTAATATCATACTTTCTGACTATTGAATAAATATAACGTATAGTATATTTACGTTTACTTCTCGTGCTGTTAGAATCTGTACACTGATAATAGGAATTAAAGATGGCTGAAAGCAAAAGAGAACAAACAAGACAAAAAATCGTGAATGCTACAGGAAGAGGTGTCATGAAGCATGGCTACGGAGGAATTGGTGTCGATGGTATTGCGAAAGATGCAGGAGTTACTTCTGGAGCTTTTTATGGGCATTTTTCTTCAAAATCCGAAGCATTCGAGTCATCAGTGTCAGCTGGGATGGAGGCACTGATAGACGGATTAACGGAATGGTCCTCAAGAGAAGAAAAAAAATGGCTAAGTAAGTTTATTGGGTGGTACTTAAGCGACGAGAGACTAAATGATTTGGATAACGGTTGTGCCCTACCCGGTTTGTCAGTAGATGTTTCACGCGCCGATGATAGTGTTAAGTTAGTTTATGAGACTAAACTTCAACGGGCAATTGAAATCTTAGAACCTTTTATGAAATCTAAAACGAAGGCAATGAGGTATTCGGAGACTATAGGTTTATTGGCTATTCTTGCGGGTGGAGTCGTCATAGTGAGGGCTGTTAACGATAAAGATATTCGGACAAAAATCGTTAAGGGAATAATAAGACAGTCAAAAATGATCGCGGAAGTTAGTTAAGATAGTTACTGCGATTATTACTATTTATCATTACCACGTAACCCGAAGCATTTTCCAGTAAATAGTCAAAACGGGCCAAATATTCAGCGGTCTTACCACCATGTCCATGGAAAACGAATCCTGCATACTCTGTATGATAGATACCTAAACCATAACCAAACTTTAGACCTGCTTTAGCTGCTAACGTAGTCGATGGATTTTCCATACGCTCTATCGAAGCTTCCTTCAGAAAACGTTGCCCATTTATCATCCCACGATTTATCATAAGTATCAGTAAGATAACCATTTCTTTAGGTGAGCTATTTAGTCCACCAAATGGTCTAAAAATCAAATGCAAATAATCGTTATCATTCCAACCTACACTATCATAACCAGTCGATAAATTATCGCTAACTTGAGAAGTAGGTAATGTCGAAGATTGCATCATATTAAGTGGTTCTAGCACGGAGTCTTTTAGAAAATCATCTTAATTTTTCCCACTTACTTTTTTACTTACAGCTCCAACGAAGCCTGTATCCAAATTACTGTATGAGCTATGCGGTCCTGGTTGCCATTGTACTTTATGATTCCTGGAGTTAAATTTAAGCGCTTCTTGAAGTATCAATACTTTAAAAAATAGCTGTAGAAATAGAATGTGATTGCTTGTTTTTCTATCAAAAAGCAAAGCATTTATGCACTAATCGGAGACCCACTAACAATCTTTGTAATAGCAGCGGCAACAACAACATTACACAACAAATAAGTAAGATAAAAAGAGCAGCTCGACCAACTTTTGACACAGGACTCGGTTGTTGTGGCTCAGTGATTAGAGGGGCCAAAATGTTTTTTATTTCCAATTGTTCTTTCTTTTGCAGATGATAGAGTATTTTAGGTCATGTGATACTTCCCCGAGCTCCGTTTCTAATGTTTTAAACAACTAGTTTTTTGAAACTCGAGAGAAATTGAGCTCAAATATAAATCTGAGAGATTGTCGCTGCCAAATTATTTTAGCTTTAGCAACGGAGTACTTCCATCGCTAGCAGCGACTAGTTGATTAAGCAATACCAAATATTAAGATACAAACACTCCAAAACTACTTCAATACGGGCCGTAGAAATTGCCTATCGTAACGGACGATACATTTTGTCCTTTTTGCGAAATCGTAAGCCGCGATACATTCTTCATCTTCCATACTGTCTTTCCTATATACTTCATAAGCCGCTAATGATGGGAATGAAAATAAACTAATAGCCAAATCATTGTCGCTTTCATGAGGTAAGAAATAACCATGATGGATCCCACCGAATCTTCCAACTAATGGAATCCAGAGTTTTGCGTAAGATTCAAACGCCTCAATCTTATAAGGGTTAATCTGATATTTTACGTAACAAGTAATCATTCGAGAGTCCTTATGTAAGTGAGTTTAGGTTGGGAAGCCATCAAAATATGAATCTTTTTCATCTTTTTCTAACCAACTTATTTTCTCTGAGTGAAAAATAAAGTTTTTAGTATTATATTGGGGCTCTGCATCTAAACTGCCTGCGGGTACAATTACCGCTTCACCGGTAGAATTTAGATAGGGGATTCCTGAACCACACTCGGTACAAAATGCCTTGGTAAATCCACGTTTATCATGATCGAATCTTTTTATTTTGCTGGCGCCAGATGTAAAGTGAAACTGTTCAGGGCTACCAAAAAGATTAGCGGCAAATGCGCTTCCAGTAGTTTTACGACATTGCTCACAATGGCAAATATAAAACTGTTTGAATTGATTCTCAAGTTCAAATTTAACCCGACCGCAGAGGCATTTACCGCTAATAAGTTCTAACATATTTTTTCCTTTAATGAACCTTTTACAAATTCGTGATTTTATATTTCTGACCAGACACGAGACTTAGAATCGAGATAATTTCTGCGCTAGCGGGCTAGTAGAAAGTTGGCATGGTCTGAGACTGATTCACTGTTCTGCATCTTTTGATTTAACCGGACTAACGAACGTTATATAACCTAATATTACTGAAAATATAAAATAGGTTACTGTTATAAGCCAGAAAATTAGTGAGTGCGAAAAAAGATCATAAGTTTTAATAAGCGCTAAAAATGAAATTGAAAAGTGCGCAAAGTTTCCAAGGGCAATGGGCTTACCATAAATACCACCAATCAAATTGTCCTTTGCAAGCCAATTGATCATTGCGAATGCAAAGTACATAGCGCCCATGATTTGTATTAATAGCGTAGCAGAATATAGTGCTGGTATGCTGAGGAGTACTAGTATCTCTCCCGGAGCAAAGCTGGCAGAAATGCCAACGAGAGCCATCGATATAGCGCAAATAGCCATGATAAGATTTGTGTTCATGCTCACCTCATTTAGATATTCTGGAAAATAAAAAACGCTATTCTGGTTCACCGTGAGTATAAAGTATTTCTAAAAACCACAAGAAGCTTAACTCCTCAATGCTCCATTATACCTTACCGATATATATCATGTTCTAACAATAATTAAATCGAATTGACCATTACATACCTCTTTTAAAAGCCAAAATCCTTCATGCGGAATCCATCTAACCCCCTATCCTTATCAGCTGATAGAAGATAACCGAGATACAGCTTAATATAACAATCGATACAATGCCAATACAAATATAACGATCGGTATATAGATATATAACGCTGAGAATATTTTTCCGCAACTTTAACGGCCAGTTTAATCTTTCAGCTGCCCATCACACCTGCAATCCAAACGATATCCCTGCTCACATCTAACTTATTGCTTCGCAAAGCTCTCGCGGCAACACTTTCGGCTAGCTCATTCTTAGAAACATTTGCTGTATACCCAATATACTGTTTTTTGGCAGCCTTAATTGCATCCTCAGTAATCTAAGGAGGTGTTTTTAGATCACATGGACTCGCCTCCTTGTGATTAACAAGCAAGCCTATTTTATCTTGGTCGTCCACAAGCGCCGTTACGAAACGTACGCAAGATGGATACAGTTCAGATAAACGAGATGATAACTTTAAATTATTGTTTTCAAATTTATCTTAATGCTAGATAAATATCATTTCATACATTGGTTTGATTGCATTGCCAAGCGTAATCCTTATCTGCTTTATGAGCGAAACAAACTTTTGCAAAGTGTACAGCGTAGCCTGCCACTGCTTTAATAGATTGATGAATGATAACCTGCCATTTTACTCCGTTTTTTCGTAACAATACTGGCTGCAAAAACTTAAAGAAATCTACCCTGGTGGTTGTTGCAGAGAGGTTTCTTCGAAAACCGGCAATTTATCTTGGCTGTCGCTTTTTTCTTTCATTGTTGGAATTAATAAAGGCAGGTAAGATCTTCTCTGCCGTTATTTGTAAGGTTGAGGGGTGTCTTTCATGGGAAGTAACCACAACTACAAGGTCAAGCTTTTCAATCAGAATGATAAACTGACCACCGCCGCCTTGTGCAGATACGCTGTGATAGATTTTATCACCAACCTTCATATCTGCAGTCCACCACAAATAACCATAACCCTGATTAGAGATATCTTTGCCGCCGCCGTAGATTTTATAATCACCAGTAGGGACTACCTTGTTGGTTGCTATGGCGATAAATGCTTCGGGAATCAATTGTTCACCATCCCATTTACCTTTGTTTATGGCCAATGTACCCAATTTGACCATGGCGCGTGAAGTTATACTCGATTTCCATCCAGCGGCAGGTAGACCGCTAGGTCCAGACAACCACCGATAAGTTGTTATGCCCATCTTACCCAAGAGTTCAGTTTTGATAAATTCTTCTGCTGCGCCTGGCACAACGGCGTCAATGACCTGCATTACCAAGTCTACACTGTAGGCTCCATACGAAAAGGAATTCAAATTTTCTGAAGTAATTGGTTGGCTTTGTTCAAGAATGGTTTGAACCATGCGCTGGCCTTTTAACTGGTCAGGTTTCTTTTCGAATTCTTTTTTTTGTTGCTCATTGATGCGAATACCGGTGCGCCTAGTCAATGCGTGATGCAGAGTTATTTTTTCTGCGTCCTCGACAAATTTTGTCGGATCCAACTCTTTAAGAAAGCTGACCACAGGTTTTTTTAAGTCGGCCATGGTTAGATAACCCAGTTGGATTGCACGGCCCAACGCTAGACCAGTGTAGGTTTTTGTTGCTGACGCTTGCGGATGGGTCAAGTTGGCGCGCCCCCATGAATAATAGGATTCAAATACAAGCTTGCCTTTATGGGCAATCAACAGACTATCGATTTCATCTAGCTGGCCGGCGGCGATCTCCTGAGCCAGTTTAACAATCATGTCTTTATCGCCTCCATCTACTCCTAAATTACCCACCATAAGCCTGTCATTTCTGTCAGTTGGTGCTGTCTCGATAAAGGCTTTTTCGAGTTTCGGAACATCCCAAAATTTAAGGTCATTATCATCGACCGGCCATTCTGTCGCGATATACTTCAGGTTTGGGTTTTTCCAGAAACTATTCAGGATTTGGTCAGATATGACTTCCTCCGCCAAATTGTTTTTATTAACCGATGCGCCCGTGCTCATACAACCACTTAATACGATAACCGCGATTAAACTCTTGAATTTTGAGTTGACTTTCATAGATGTCCTTTAAATCAATATTACTTAATGAATTTGTGACGCTTTTAGTAAGTTCAGTTAGAGTATTCTTCTAATTCGTTCCTGAACCATTTCCGTCATTAGTCTAATTTTTGACAGCTCTGATTTGACTCTTATTTGCTCTCATAGATTCAGCTATGTCTTTGAAGACAAAAGTGGCAAAGCTATAATATCAATATTTATGTTTCGCTCCTCTGAAGGAACATTGGGGCTCTTATTGTCCAAAGGCTAGCTACCAAAAGGACTGTTAAAACACTTACTACAATTACCGCCAAGTTAATTCCTTCAACTGCCACCTGAGTGCCGTCTGAGTGCAACATTGAACCTCCATAAGAAGAACCAAGCGACCAAGCGATCAGAAACGAGATACAAATAATAAGAGAAAGAATGATTCCAAGTCTTGGAGCTCTTGAAGTCCAAACGCAACCCAACCCTAACACTGATATAGCCGCATTCGTCAAAAGTTGCCACGCTTCATGCAACCGGGCATGAGACGGCCAATCAGGGTTTGTCAAATGGGTTGTATTGAGCTCCAATATCGGAATTAATACTGTGAAAATAAAGGCACTAAGGCCGACTGATAACGCTGCTAATTTGTTCATTTACGCTCTCTTCATATAATTTACGTATCGATATTGGTATTGATGCCACCAATATTGACAGTGTCAATATTGACACAAGGATATAAACACTGTCAATATAATGTTATGAAGCAAACAAAACCCTTCCATCACGGTGATCTAAAACGTGTTCTTTTTGATGTCGCACTAAAGCGACTTGACGAGCATGGCGTTGGCGCTGTAACAATCCGAGCGGTGGCAAAAGCCGCTGGTGTTTCCCATAGTGCACCCGTAAATCATTACAAGGACTTACGGACGTTACTAACTAAGATTGCCAAAGCGCAGTTTGATACACTCCTAATAGAAATTGATACCCGGCTCGCAGAGCTCAACGATAAGCCAGCTCCTCGAATAGAAGTCTTTGCTGAGGCGATCATGGAATTTGGATTTCGTTACCCCAATAGATATCGATTACTTTGGAGTAAAGACTTAATTGATCATTCTGATCCCGAACTTCTCTCGGTGATGGATAAAATCTATGACCAACTTTGCTTAGAGTTTTCGAGCGCCGTACAAGCTGGAAGATTTGATAAGGATACTTATGCGGTTGCACTTTGGTCGATGATACATGGGTATGTGGATATGCGTCTTTCCGGCATGTTTGAACCCTTAAACGACAGTGTAAGCGGCGCACCTCGCGGCAAAGCAATCATTGATTTGTTTAAAAGTGTTTTGAAGTAATCAAGCACCCTTTAGACCGAAAAACAAGTAAAGCGCAGCCTCATCAAATAGGATTAATTTGTTACTACGGTCCAGTCCCTAGTAGTTGTAGCCGACGGGAACTAACACAGTAAATAGTATGAGTCGAAGAGGTACATAGAGCTAAAGTAAACTTCTTCTGAATAAGCACGGACAGCCAGAATAGTTTGTTCTTTAAACAGGTAAGAAATGAATAAGAAAATATTAATCAGCGCAATTCTAATTGTGGTGATAGCAGTTGTTTCAATAAACTTCTCACTTATAAAGGAAGAGTTCATAGAGCAGTTCATAACCGCTGAGATGTTTGTCGACGCAGATATCGACCAATTTGATGCTGGACCAAACATTGGTCTAAAAATCCCACCTATTAACGCATATTATGACGGGAAGATAATCCTGGATATAACGACTTTTAGCGGTGAATCAGGGTTAGTGCTTGTCATCAACCGCTCTCTGGATTGGTGCCCTTTTTGTATGAAGCAAACTATTCAGTTACAAGAATACAAAAAAAAGTTCGAGGCCGCAGGGATTAATGTTGTGATAATCACCTACGATAAACCTATATTACAGAACGAGTTTGCAAAAAAACATTCAATCGACCTGCCCCTACTCTCAGACATTAAAGCACAAACCTTTAAATCTATATCAGTGTTAAGAAACGATTTTAAACCTGGTGATAAACAATATGGATTACCATACCCCGGAATGCTGGTCATTGATGCGACGGGAGTTATTCGAGGTAAACTATTTATTGAAGATTATAGTTCTCGCGTCGATTCTAAAGCAGTCCTGGCGTATGCGGAAAGCAAGCTATCAAACTAGTCAACCAGCTGTCTTAAGAAAACCAATGCTAGTGAGACTATAAATTGCCAACGAGGATTTGAAGGATTAAATAGTAAGCCCCTAAATGGAGTCGTGAAGCAATTAGCGGAAACAAATGCTCGAGACCATTTAGGTTTGTTGATTAACAGATGTTATTTGTTATATCGCACCTAGCTTTATCGCTAAGCTGCAGTATTTTTACCCACAACTAAATACTCTCTGTTTTCACTATCTCTGAAATTTAGCAGCGCTTGTCCAGCAATACCCCAACGAATATCTTCTACTGTTTCATCAACTAATGAAACTTTTGGAAACGAAAGTACTAATGACATATAGATGTACTCCACATCCCCGCCTGACTCACCTCCACTCACAGTAATGTTATAGAAAAAATTCTTTCCTTTGTTTGGATCAATTTTCCAATATGTACCGAGTATTTGAGTACTTTCCTCTTCCGTCGACCCCGGAGATTTTATCGTTACGAGGTTGTATTTTTTCCTGGTTTTATACTGTTGCTTTCATTCGCTTTACCTTCGTTTCTCCAGGATAATTTTCCTTCATACGATACAGTGAAATCATCTCTATTAATAAAACGTAATTCGTAAGTGGCGATAGTTTTCTCCATAATTGTTGTGGTTCAGTCCTTTAAGCGATATTTATCACTAGAATGCGTCGTCGGAAATAGAAGAAATATAATTTTTTTGTGTATTTTGTAACTTTCAGCAAATCAGATTAATGTGTTCTAATATATCCCATTGGCATATATAAACCTAGTTTAATACCTTTTCACTTAAAAACTAAAGACGCACTTTTCAAGGTCGATGTTCAAGCCAATAAAGGTTCGTTCTGTCGTTAGTTGATATGTGTATATATTGGTTTTTTATAAATAGTGGTCAGTATCGACTAAGTGAACCGAAATACCTGTTTTGTTAGGACATTGTTATTAACTGACATGTCCTTGTATTCAATGAACACTACGATTAGTCATAATATTAAGTTCTACTAAGGAGAGAAACCATGCTTATTGGCGACATAATTAGAGGCTTTCCACAGCAAGGCTCCCTGCCTTCTCCACAAGAGTTTGGCAATTCACTAGGACAACCAACCGTACAACGAACTGAAGATTTATCATTAATAGGAACTGAGGCCGAAGACATCGCAAGAGCCATTAAACATGCGGTCAATGACTCTATTTTACATAAACTATTCAGTGCAATTGCACGAAGCGATCAAGGCTTGTTTGAAGGTTATAACGACAATCCAGTTAGCCCAAATAACTCTAGCAGCGAATTTAATGATAGCAGTTTACGAGAATCGTTAAACTTTGACTTTAGTCAGTCCATTAGCCAAAGTTTTGAATTTGATCTTTCCATAAGTAACAATAGCTTCTCGCTGGACGTCGCGTTTTCTCGTGAACAAACCAGACAAATTAATTTTAGCGATACCGAAAATGGCGTAGACTTTTCAGTCAATCAAACATTCATCGAATCTTTTTCGCTTTCATTAGATATTAGCTTTGGTGAGGTTGAACAAGCCGATCCATTAATACTTGATCTTGATTTCAATGGATTTGAATTCGCGTCAACCGAACAAACGATAGCTTTTGATCTAGATGCCGACGGAACAATCGATTCGTTAACTCCACTCGAAGGGCAAGATGCCTTTTTGGCCATAGACCTAAATAAAAACGGCCTAATCGATAATGGTCTTGAGTTATTCGGCGATGCAGCTGGAGCAAAAGATGGTTTTGCTGCATTACAAAGGTATGATGATAATAATGACCAATTAATTAATGCCCAAGATCGTGTCTTTAATGAGTTATTGCTTTTACAGTTTTCTGATAATAACGAGCAACAGATCAGTAAATTGAATGAACAGGAGGTTGAATCACTTAGTTTAAATTCAAACGAGAAAAGCGTCGATTTTTTACACGGTAACCAATTAACCTCAGTATCCAATTTTATCAAAACAACTGGAGAGCAAGGCGTTATTGGCGATTTTTTACTCGGCTTACGTAGCTAGTCGAATCCTAGTGGCGTTTCTAGTTGCTTTCTTTGATGTGTGCTTAGTGTTGCAACAGTGAGAGTGATCGACATAGATGTTGCGCCAAGACCATCGTTACCGGTCTAGCCTCAAATTCGGGTTACAAGCCCAAGCTTACTTCTGAAGAGCTAGCCACGCGTTATCTGGTAACGACTAAATGGAATCTACATCTAAATCAACCTAACAGGAAGGAGTTTTGATCACCGTCAAGAACTTCATATGAATTCTCTACTATTCTGGTGTTAGTTAAACTAACTGAGGACTTATTCAATGTTTGAATCAATAAAGCACTGGTTTGAAGCTATGAATGAACATAGCGAATTATTTGACCACAAAGATGAAGAGGCTGTCCATATTGCATTAGCCTCCCTGCTCTACCATATTATTAGTGTTGATAACCTTCAAAGTGACAAGGAAAAGCACCTCTTTAGTGAAATTCTTGTCGATGAATTTAACCTCACTGAGCAACAGATAGTTAGCCTTTATGACCATGTAAAAACGTTAAAAACAGATTTTCACCAAGATCTTAAAACCATTAGTGAACACTTAACCAATAATCCTCAATTAAGAAAGTCGTTTATGGAAAAGCTTATACACTTGATGAGTATTGATGGAGTTTCAGATAAAGAGCTAACTATTTTTAATGATGCGATTAAAGTAGTATTTCCGGAACTAAAAGGATCTGGAGAAGGATTTTAATCCTAGTTATTTAATCTATTCATTTAAAACATAAACATGATAAATAGTTACAAAACAAAATGATTTGGATCTTTATCCCAATTTTTTTCATACTAGTTGGCTTGCTAGCGCTTAGGCTCTGGCGTTCAAATGATAATCGCGCAGACTCCCTTGCTTGGCAAGAGTTAGTTAAGTACCAAAATACAAATAATGAAATTTTCGATTGGTCGATAGTAAGCTCACTTCCTGAACCTGCACAACGTTACTTTCGATTTACCATTGCTCCTAAAACTCCTCTACTTACCGTCGTGGAACTAGAAATGATAGGAAAAATTGGTTTAGGCTCCAAACAACAACCTAAGTATCAAACCATGCAAGCTAATCAAATAATTGCACCGCCATATGGTCTTGTCTGGAAGCTTAAGTCAGGAATAATTAGCGGTTCCGATGGCTTACTGCCCAATAGCTCGTGGACTCGGTTTTGGCTTTTTAATCTACTTCCAATAGTACGTGTAGGAGGAACCGATCACCATCGTTCTGCATTCGGACGAGTCGTATCAGAAGCTGCTTTCTGGTCGCCGGCAAGCTTGCTACCTGGTAAGCATATTTCCTGGGAAGAGATTGGTCAAGACATAGCACGGGTAACGATCAGCTATGGAAACTTCTCCCAGGCTGTCGATATTACAGTCTCAAAACTGGGAGCTCCCACTAAAGTCGTTATACAACGCTGGAGCAACGAAAACACAAGTAAGATATATAAAGAGCAACCTTTTGGTGGCTTTCTATCAGAATATAAAACGTTTAACGGATATACCCTGCCCACTAATGTAGAAGGTGGCAACCTAATCGATACTCCCGAATATTTCCCTTTCTATAAAGCCAAAATCACTAACGTTGTGCATCCAGTAAACAATCCTGGTTAAGAGGTTAGCGATTGATGACCTCTCCCCTTTCATAAAAGCTAATTTGGATTAAGTCGCGGATAATTCATACTTCGTAGTCGAACTTAAAAATGCCTTTAAATCCAATTATTGGAAATCACTTTAAACCGAATGCAAAAGTGATGGTAATAGTTCTATATTTGACTATTACTGATTTCCTTCCGTTCCACTATACTCTTTCTAATAGACTCAGTAATTAAAATTCTTCTTAGCCAGCGATCTTGGCCATCATACTTTGGATTAAAAGGTTCTCGACCATGCGCGACCTTATGGTTATTTATAAAGAGAATATCTGCCTTTTGCAGCGAGCATTCACTGTAATCAGAAGATACAATCTTCTCTAGCCACGCTAACGCATCAGCCGCTTTTTTCGTCAAAGTGCGGGTAAAGTGAGGATCAAAACACATATAAGGAGAGTTTCTATCCCCCCATAAGACAGGTAAAATAATTGGTTCAGCTTTGTATTTTTCCATCGTTTTCACATTACTAGCAGGGATGCCTTGATCATGAGAATAATCCACCAAAAACTCGTAGTTAGGGAGAAAAAGTTCATTATACAATGGGTGATCTTTAAAAGGCTCGAGACGCCGAACACTCCATAACTTTGTGCTAATACTGTCATTATTTCTAACGCAATATAGACAGAGGAAATCGGGCCTATGTGGATGAAAGCAATCTTCATTGTGCCAGGCGAGAGCCGTTTTGCTACTTGAGCCAACCTGATTTGATTCGTTGCCTTTAATAGGTATAATTTCATTAACGAAATTGCCGTGTTGTTGCGAACGCCAACTGAAAATGTGCCCAAGTAATGTAGCAAAAATCGTTGAAGCAAAATCTAGTTCTTGTGCTTTGAGATCACTACTGACTTCGTTCCAATGAGCGGGCGTTTTTATAGAGTCAAATTCTCCAGCTTTAAACCCTCTAATAATTAATGAATCACATTGACTTTCCTCTCGTTTAAGCTTCTTAACTGCATTTCGAATGCTTAGGGGAAGTCTTTCTGCAAAGCGATAGGTTTGTCGAATATATTCATTATCTTCAACAGACTTAAACTGATTTTTTATCTCCGTAATAATCCCCCTTACTTCGATTACATCTTCTTCGGACAAATGTATTAAGTTCTCCATGATCTTTCCCTAAATATCAGTCTCTAGTTGACTCAAAAGGTAACAACTGAGAATCATGTAATGAATAAAAATGCTTTAAGGTTTAATAAGTAGCGACAAATTTTGAACAAACTATTTGTCACTACCTTCTGGCTTCTAACAAGCGTGTGTTACCTATTCGTATCTTAGAGCTATAATAGGTTCCATTTTAAGGGTACGTCTAATCGGACTGATTACAGCTGCAAAACTTAACAACGCAATGACCAAGGGAATTAATACCATTAGTAAGGTGGAAGTCACTACTAGATCTGTTTCACTCAGCATATTAACAAGAGCAATTCCTCCAGGAACTCCAATGGCTAGCCCAATGAGGAGTTGCCACGAACTCTTTGTAAGAAAATGCTTTAGCACTTCTCCATCATCTGCTCCCAATGCTTTACGTATACCAACTTCCTGTGTTTTTTGCACAATAGTATTCGCCATTACGCCGTAAATACCGCTAAATGCCAGCAATGCTGAAGCAATTGCAAAAACTAAAAATACACCGCTGATAAAGTTAAGATCTGCAAATGCCCTATCTTTTAGTCTCTGAATTGTCCTAACATTAAATAAGGGCGACTCAGGCTCAACTTTAAAAGCTGAATTGGCCAAATGCTCTCGCAACTCTTCAGGATCGACTTTAGTTTTCACAACGATGTTCATACTGCGCTGTACATGCTGTTCTAAGTTGACAAATAGTCCAGGACGAGTGATTTTATTTCCCCACGGCAAAGTATGAGCAACACTTTTTACTACGCCTATTATTGTGTACCACTCTTGATCGCCATCCACTAACTGAAACCTTTTACCGAGCGGAGACTGCCCTTTAAAGTATTTTTCAACAAAAGCGTTGGTTACAACAGCGGACAAAGGTGACTCCGCTCTGTCTTGATTATCAAAATGACGCCCTTCGATTAAATCAACCTCCATCACTTTAAAATAATCGTTATCAACAGTTATAAATTCTGTACGCGGAAATTTGGGATCTTTGCCATAATCCTCACCCTCGAGTTTGATGCTTGGATACATAAACCATGTGAAAGGTAAGTTTCGGGTAAAGCTAACTTCTTCAACTCTAGCATTCTGCTCAAGAACTTGCTCTAGCTCTCGGTAGTATTGAAGCTTCTTATCATCAGTATCGTATTGTTGCTGAGACAAGGAAACTTCTGCCGTTAAATACCCCTCTACTTTAACCCCAAAATCCATCTCTCTTTTTTGGTAAACTGATAAAGTCATTGCCGCTGCAAGCAATAACAAAGCACAAGATAAAGCGATTTCGACAATTACTATTGTTTTACTTACTCGACCAGATGCTTTACTTTGTGCTCCTCGTGTACCGTCCCTCAATACTTCACTAACATTATCTCGAGACGTTAACCAAGCAGGTAAGAAGCCAGTTAGCAATGCTATAAACAAACTAAAACTAATACCGGCAAAAATTGCTTCAGCAGTTAGACCAAACTCCCACCAAAACGGTGCTTCACTCGCCCTAAACATTCTGCTTAATTCATTAAGGCTTGTTTCTAGACCCCAGTTGGCGATAAAAAGTGCAAGCACTGCTGAAAGTAAACAAATAACTAAGCTCTCAGCCATGACTTGCCCAATTAGTCTTCCTCTAGGGGCGCCTAACGCAGAGCGAACAGCGGTTTCCTTTGCTTTTTCTAGCGCTCTCGACAGCAAAAGGTTTCCGGTATTAATACAAGCTAACAACATGACTAGACCGACACAAAGCTTCATTGCTAATATCAGGCTTTGATCATTACGTGACGCGACCTCTTGGAAGGTTCTAACATACACCATCGACTCAGCATTTAGCTTTGGGTATTTTGTTTTTAAATCAGCCATTACCAGCGAGAGGTCTCGTTGTGCGTTTTCATTTGACACACCAGGTTTAAGTCGACCGTATACATTAACTAGCGGAGACTCTCTTCTTGCAACACCTTTGGTGCTCAAAGTAAAAGGTATCCATAGATTGGCACTTTCAGGAAACCGATAACTCATAGGCATTACACCTACTATCGTATGAGGTGTGTTCTCTATGCGTATTTTATTTCCCAGAATATCTGGGTCAGACGCATAGAGTCTTTTCCAGAGATTTTCACCTATCAGAGCAACAGGTTCTGCACCAGCAACACCGTCAGCATTAGTTAGTAAACGACCTATTAAAGGTTTGGCGTCTGATATTTTGAAAAAATCCTCATTGACAAAGAGCGTATTTTCTCGAATCGAACGATCTCCAGTATTTATATTTCTCAAACCATTATCATAAGTGTCAAATATTTCAAACGATTGTTGGGCCTTCTTAAGATCCTCAAAATCGTGTAAAGGCATTGCAAAAAAATTGTTTTGAATCCCTCGAACCATTCTTACTCTTTCTCCGTCTTCAAAAGGTAACGGTGCAGTTAAAGTATTGTATATAAAACTAAACATAAAGACGCATAACGAAAGCCCTATGGTCATTACAAAAATAGTGAGCGCAGAAAAACGAATATTTTTTTTCATTGTTCTCAACGCATACTTGATATCAGTAATAAAATTCATCGCCTGCTCCTATGCTATTACTGCGGATTCGTTTTGAGAAACACCACTTTCCTCTGATGTAATCTCTGCAGAAGCGATATCTTCGGCTGTTCGTTGCTTTTTATTTTTAGAGGTTTCGTCAGAGACTATTTGGCCGTCGAAAATCTTTACAATACGCTCTGCTCTTTCTGCACCACGGGGGTCGTGAGTTACCATACAAATAGTACTTCCTTCACTATGCAGCTGTTCGAGTAAAGCCATTACTTGCTCCGCATTCTTCGAGTCCAAATTACCAGTAGGCTCATCCGCTAGGATAATAGAAGGATTCCCAACGATAGCTCGTGCAACCGCGACTCTTTGTTGCTGACCACCTGATAGTTGAGATGGAAAATGTTGAGCTCGATGCCCCATATCAACTTTCTCTAATGCGGATTTAACCATGTCACTTCTTTGAGCCTTTGATAGATCTTTACGATAAGTTAAAGGTAACTCGACATTTTCGAATACTGTTAAGTCGCTAATTAAGTTAAAGGACTGAAATATAAACCCAATCTCTTTATTCCTTATCGAAGCACGTTGTTTGGTATCCAGAGTTGAAACTTCATGACCACTCAATCGATAGCTACCATCGGAGCAGGTATCAAGAAGACCTAAAATTGAAAGTAATGTGGACTTTCCACAACCAGATGGTCCGGATATGGATAAGTATTCACCTTTGCAAACCTTTAGGTTTACATTACTCAGTGCATGAGTTTCCACTTCGTCCGTTGAAAATACCTTGTTAAGGTTCGATAGCTCGATTAAAACTGACATTTTTTATCTCCTATTTCTTGAACTTTTAGTTAATAATTATTTTGTTATATCGTTCAAAATCACTGATCTCAGAGACGATAATTAAATCCCCTTCCGCGACCCCATAAAGAACTTCAATATCCATGCTAGAAGAAGTACCAAACTCAACTTCCGTTTGTTGAGCGTAAGCAAATTCGCTATCCACTCGAAATATTGACATTTTTTGATTTGGCTGGGAAAAAGCAGGTCTTCTAACGAATAGAGTATCTTTTATTTCCGATATATAGATTTCTCCATCGATCGATAAATCCGGCCTAGCTTCTTCAGGCAATTGACTCACTATGTTTACATCGACTTGAACGGTACCATCTACTACTGCTGGATCCACTCGTACGACCTCCCCTTCAAGTTGGCTATATCTGGTGTCAATCATTACTCTTTGACCAACTCTAATTTCAGAAACTTTAAACTCGGCAACACTAAGTTCTGCGATGAGGTCTTCTTTCTTCGCAAATTTAGCAATGTTGTCGCCGATTGCTACCCGCTGCCCAAGCTCCAAGGGCATCGCCTGAAGAATTCCATCAACCGGCGCTATGACATTAAGAGAAGCTAATTGATATTCTGCACGTTGCAAACTATTTTTAAGTCGATTGACTCTAGCGCTTTGCGCTTCGACTTCTGCATTTAGAGTTGAAATTAGTTGCTTAGAACGGGCTTTATCCATCTTTAGCGTTTGCTCTAATTGATTAACCGTCATTTTTCTAGATTCGTAGTCCAACTTAGAGACTGTTGCGTTTCCGCTTTTAATCAACTCTGCCTCTGCTTGTAGACGAATTTTCTCTTTATCGTAGGTCATCTGGTTGTCAAGCACTTGGGCTCGCATGTCTAGTAGACGCGTATTTTGTCTTTCTTTTAGCGCTCTATTTTCTGCTTCCATTGCCTCCAACTCCCATTTTAGCTCTTGAGTTTGTTGTTCTAGCTCAGGGTTGTAGAGTTCAGCTATTAGTTGTCCTTTTCCGACACTGGCTCCAGGTTTAACGAAAATTTGCTCAACTTTTCCGACTACCGCACTAGATACCCATCGAACATCTCTAGGTGCTAAGACACCCGGAGCGGATACTTTGACCTTCAGATCTCCTCGTTGAACTTTCGCCGTTACAAAGTTATTCGAATCGACAGAGTGTGCAGTCAACTTAAACATCTTTGTAGCCATTAGAACCACTATAAATAAGACTACGGTCCCGAAAGCAAGGAGCTTTCTATTCTTATAAAATGGAACTTTTGATTTGTTTTTAACTATATCCATAACTAATTCTCTTGTTACTAACCTAACCTATCCCATCGAAACTACAATTAAACGCTCGCTGTCAAAGGGTTTTCTTCCATGCGCAACTCTATAATTATCAACGAGAATTACATCACCTTGCTTCCAATCAAAACATACCTCAGCTTTGTCATATGCACTGCGAATATTTTTTACGTATTCATCTGGAATATTAGTTCCATCAGCAAAAATTGTTAGATAAGGAAACTCTTCTGGTTTGAATGCTTGTGACATATATTGTAGATAAGCTTTTGGCATGCTTGAGGTATGCCAAAATGCGATGTGATTTATCCATAACCTATCGCATGTCTGAGGGTGGAGTTTAACCGCTGGACTAAGTTGGATTGTTCGAATCAAATCATCTTTAATAATTTTCAACTCAATATTTCTTTGTTCACAATCAAGTTGGATTGCATTTAAGTCTGTAGTTCCAAATCCTTGTTCCACCGTAGGACCAAACCCCATACCAAAGTTTCGAATAAGTTTCCATCCCCCCCTTTTATCAAACTCTTCAACAATTTCTGGGTCAACATATTCAAGTACTCTTTTTACGTCTGCAATCTGAGTCTGGCCTCCATTGATTGGTGCAGTTAAACAACAAAACGCTAATCGATTAGGTACGTTCGGCTCGTATGAAAGCTCGTTATGAAGTTTTATTTCTTGATCTTTAGGAAATTCTGTTGATGTAACTACTTTTTTAGAAAGGCTTTTCCTAGGCGTCGCCCCACCTAAATATGGCGTAGTATTTCCTATGACTTGTTCTACTACTAACTCAAAATGTTCAACACTAGAAACGCCAAAGCCTCTAAAAAGGATCGCTCCATACTTCAACAGTTCTTCATCTATGAATTCCTTTTGAGCGCGACAGAAATCTTCTAGCGCCACTGACGGTGCTTTAGATTCTATAACACGTGGTAATGCTTTATCATTATCAAAGAAATATCGCTTAGCAGAATTATCTTTTGATTCATGAGTTTCTTTATCAATTTTTTCTAATAATGTTTCTTCCATTCTTAATATCCTTAATGTCTACTTAATAGAACATGTATTGACTAATTTCATCTAGCGCTGAAAAAGCTTTATCGACATCGTTTTGCGTATTGTAGAGATAACAGGAAAACCGAATGACTTGGCCTGAAGCAACGTCTGTTAAATAGGGTTGAGCGCACAAGTGACCATTTCGGCACATAATTGCGTAAGAGTCACTCAGAACTCTGGCGACGTCATCGAGATTTTCAGCAGTCGGTATTTCAAAACTAACAACAGCGCCTCTGTCTGCCTCATCATGTTGATTAATAATTTTTAGATACTCTCTTTTCTTTGCTTCGTTGTATAGATATCGCCCGAGAGTCCTGTCATGCTCTTCCAGTCTGTCAAATCCTATATTGTTGAGGTAGTCTATCGCTGCGGTAAGTCCATAGGCACCTGCAATGTGAGGTGTACCCGCTTCAAAGCGATGTGGGATCTTCCTGAGGTTATAGCTGTCTTTCTCAACCCAATCGACCATCCCGCCGCCTAGATTCATAGGTTTTAATTTATCTAGTTGGACTTTGTTTCCATAGAGCACGCCTAAGCCAGTAGGTCCGAGCATCTTGTGTGCAGAAAATGTTAAAAAATCAATATCCAGCTCACTTAGGTTTATTTTTCGATGTGGAACAGATTGTGCTGCATCTACCACCACAATGGCCCCGACCTCCTTCGCCGCGCTAACCATTTCTTTAAGGGGACAATAAACACCAGTAACATTTGAACAATGAGTAATCGCGACGACTTTAGGTTTTGTCTTCAAAAGTGAATAGTAGTGAGATAAATCTAAGGCACCGAGAGGATTAACATCGACTAAAGTGATTTTTGCATTCTCCATCCAAGGGAGTAAATTCGAATGGTGAGCATCACTAAATACGATTACCTCATCTTCTTTACTGAGTTGTAAACCATTAGCGACTAAATTGATGGCTTCGGTAGTATTTCTAAGAAAGACTACCTCATTTCCTGAACAAGATAACAATTCTGCTACCTTGTATCTTGCTTCTTCATATCGATTCGAAACGAGTTCTAAACTATAGTTTTTTCCTCGATGTACATTAGATGATATGCCAAGATAATACTCGTTCATCGCATCGACCATTTGAGAAGGTTTCAAAGTCGTTGCTGCGTTATCTAAATAAGTAACCCTGCTCCCATCTAACTCTACCGCTAAACCTGGAAAATCCGACGAGTCTGCTAAAATATTAGAGTTATTCATTTAATCCAAGCCCTTTTACTGATTGGAACTTCCCAGAGCGTTCCGAAGAAATATAATCAACAATATCTATTTTAATCTCGCTATTACTTTTGAGGTTTTTAATTAGTCGATCAATGACTGTGCGTTCGTCACCGGCTTGATAACATTCATTGACGATGGCTTTGAGGGTAAATCGTAATTCCGACTTTTGTTCGAATTGATATAAGTCCAGCCACTCAGGATCGCTAATCAGGTCATCGACTTGCTTAGGTGAAAGGACGAAGTCTCCATTTTGATTAACAAAATGAGTTGTCCGTCCTTCCATTCGAATCACTCTATTGTTGTTTTGGCAATCACACTGACTCTCTCCTAAACTCACGATATCGCCTGTCTTATATCGAATATGTGGAAGAGCGCCTTGATCGATGCTAGTTATACATAATTCGAAAAGTGAAGATTCTCCTCGCATATCTAAGTTTAAGGAAATAAATTCGAAAAAATAACTTTCTTCGTTTAAATGTAAATTTCCATGTGGGCACTCCATAGCCAACCACCCCATCTCAGATGAAGATAAAAACTCAGCAATAGGATTACCGTTTGCAAATGCATCGGATATCTGGCGTCTACTCACTGCTGTCGCAGCGGAATAAGAGGTAACTACTGGTGCAACAGGTAACTCGATGTTTCTCTTTTTAAACTGTCTAGCAAGAAATGCAAAATGTGTTGGGTCGACATAATAAAGGTCAGGCTTAAACGCAATAATTTCTTCGATTGCCCTATCTATCAGCAACTCTGAGGTGGTCAACAAATCGTGGTATACCGGCAGTACTAATGTACCGTCAGTCAATAATCTATCATCCATTGTGCTGTGGGGATTTGCGCACTCTACATCTGAACAATTAGGTGCTGCGTACCTGCATATTTTTCTCCCTTTCTCCAGAAAAACATCTGAAATAACTGGAAAAGAACGGGTACAAGCAATAGCTCGATTGAGTAAATTCATGCCAATTTCGAAAGTCACCAGTCTTTCACCAGTTGTTCCCGAGCTTTGGCTTTTATTGAGCATAGGATGATTAAGCGAAAATCCTTTCGCCAATACACCCATTGGAAAATTTTTCCGATAGTCCTTCTTTTCTGTTAAGGGAAGTTGTTCAGAAAAAGACTCCGCCTTAATCGCGTCGAGCTTAATCCCTAAGTCGTCAAGCTTCTTTTTATAAAAGGGTACGTTCTCATAGGCGTACTCTACTTCTTTTATAAATCCATCAAATCTGTTTATGTCGTTATTCATTTTGTTGTTGTTTACCCTAAATATCTTTCTAGCTGAAAATACGTTGTTCGACCCGTTTAGCTCGCTTCCTTACTAATACTCTAATTAAACTAACAATGACTCAGTTTCCTTTTCTGTTTGAGCACTCTGAATGTGAGCAGCGCTTGATACTGGTATATCCGAAGCAACGTTAGGAATTGCCATACCTACTAATACTTTTCTCTCGCCCCGGAATGGTTCTCTGCCGTGGCTGAACAACATATTGTCTAGCAACATAACGTCGCCCTTATTCCATTCAAACTTAATCTTGTGTAACTCGTAGATTTTGCTTATCACTGCGACGATCTCATCTGAAATTTCTGTGCCATCTCCAAAGTAAGTATTGCGTGGCAAGTTCTCTTTACCTTTGGAATTAATTAGTTCTCTTTGAATGTCGGCTCCAAGTGCAGACACGTGAAATAGGTGGGCTTGGTTAAACCACAGTTTTTCTTTTGTATGCGGGTGAATTGCAATGGCCGGTAACAGCTGTTTAGTACGAAGTCCATTATTGCTTAGCCATTCAAACTCAATATTATTCTCATTACAGTACTGCTCTACCTCTACCTTATTCTCAGTACAAAAAACCTCATTCCACGGCAAATCCAATTCAGAATAATTGCGTACGTATAGAGCGCCTTTACTTTCAAATTCTTCTCTAATCGACAATGGTATCTTTTCATAAATTATCCGACTATCAGCAATAGGAGTCTCTCCACCAACATCAGACGGCAGCATACAAAAGAAACCAATTCGCATAGGCCAAACATTGGTATAAGCTTGTTCGTTGTGTTGTTGTATTAGCTGTTCAGAGTGGTACTCTGTCGCCGTGTAAACGTTCCCTCTCAATTCCGTCCGTGGTGTTGAACGGTGACTGTAAGGCAAGAGGCTTCCATTAAAAAGAATCTCTAACAATTGACCAAACTGTCGGCTTGCCATAATTTTAAGACCTCTTAAAACTAGCGCGCCACGCCTGCTTAACCATTCATTAATTTCATCCCTGTGAGTTTGAGCCCAATCATTCAGCTTTACACCGTCTCGATCAACGTTTACGAAAAGTTGAGTTTCTTCTAGCATTTCTAAATCCTTGAGCAATTTTTCCTGGCTATTCATCTTTTGTTTCCTCTAAAAACTGTTCTTTAATTGACTGGTTAAGCTGGTCAATATTCGGCGGAAGTAACATTGTTTGATGACCACCACGTACTTTTGTTGACTTTACTTCTCCGCTAGTGGTTTTATCCCAATCAAGATATTGATTGGCGTGAGCTGTAAACTTAGTTTTTTCTTCTGCGGTAAATACACTAATATCCACGTTAGAAGCTTCACTTTGATAATCTGCATACATCCAATACATTTCGCAAAAATAGCGAAAGTATGATTTAAACTGCGATTGCTGCACGCCTTCAACAGAGATCTTTTGTCGAACACATTCTTGATATAAGAGTTCAATACCTTCGTCTTCAGCTTTGTCGTTTAGTACTTCCCAATCGAACGCAAACTCAACTTCTAAATAACCAAGAAAGGCTCGTTTGATTGGAAAATACCAGGCTTTATCTGAGACATCCTGCGACCAAGACAGATACGGTGTATCTAACAAGAACACTCGTCCAACATCTAACCCCTCACTTTCAAGTTGTGTTGCGATCTCATAGGCGATAGTACCGCCCATTGAAAATCCAAGAAGATAGTATTTTCCTTCAGGCTGAACAGTCTTAATCAGTTTGACGTAGAAAGCGGCGAGATCTTTTAACGAATTTATACTTTTATTAAGATATATTTGCGGAGGTTGTAATCCATAAAAACTTGCGACATCCTGCATACTGTTAGCAATATCGCGATTAACGAAAGCAGTTCCTGCACCTGCATGAAGACAAAAAACATTGTGAGAGGCATGAGAGTTTGTTAAACGAATAACACAGTCTCCCCACTTTTCTTTTGCGCTATCGAATCCAGTGTTAGTATTTTCTATCTCAAAGGATGCTTCTATCAGCCTAGCGAGAGAGCCTAATGTAGGATTGTTAAAAACATCGGTAATCGTTAAATTAGAGTTTGTTTCCTCTCTAATAGCAGCTAAGAGCTTCATTACCATTAGAGAGTGGCCACCTAAGTCAAAGAAGTTCGCATTAGCACTAATAGTGTTACTGTCTAAATCGAACTGTCGTGCCCATATCTTGCAAAGAGCTTTCTCGACTTTTGATACTGGTTTAACAAATTCGACTTCGATTACGCCTTGAGGGTCGGGCAGCAAAAACTTATCTACCTTCCCATTAATGGTAAGTGGCATCGCTTTAATAGGCACAATGGCTTTAGGCACCATGTATTCGGGTAAACATCCACTCAAATGCAAATCAATGTTTCTTCTAACTTCGGTATTCCAAATACTTAGGTCAACTTCACCATCCACAATTAGTTCGTTTGAAGGAACCACGTATGCGATGATTCGTTTATCTCCTCCTCTATTGGACTTAACGATTACGCAGGCTGAGACGACGTATTGAGCTTCTTGAATCCTGTATTCTATTTCCTCAAGCTCTATTCGATAACCATTAACCTTTACCTGTTCATCAATACGACCGATAAACTGCAAGTTTCCATCATTTAGTTGTCTAACCAAATCTCCTGACTTATACAATCTTCCTCCATTTAGCGAAAGTTGGTTTTCGATAAATCGTGAGTTTGTTAAGTCTTTTTGATTTAGGTAGCCTCTAGCGACTCCATCTCCACCAATCAATAGCTGGCCGACGGCACCTTCTGGTACTTGATTACCAGCTTGGTCTACGATAAAGAATTGACTATTCTTTATTGGTTTACCTATAGGAACAGCTTGACTTTCTGATTCAGAATTAAGTTGTTTGGCTTCAAAAATACTGCATCCTACGGTGGCTTCAGTTGGTCCGTATTCATTAATAAATACGCCATTAGGAATAACATTTAAAAGTGGTTTAATATGGTTCCATGTAAGCTGCTCACCGCCGATGATTAAAACATGAGATGAATGACATACCTCCCAATTATCGTCTTGAGTGTTTAGCAACTGTAGGTGTGCAGGAGTGATTTTAAACAACCAATTGTTATCACCATCAAATATGAGTTGTTGCAGCTCTTCGAATTGTTTTTTGTTATCGTTTGATAACAGTTTTACTGATTTTCCATAGACTAAAGGCGAGAGAATACTGGTCACGGTCGCATCAAAAATTAATGGTGTGGATACCACTGCGCCGGTGAGAATCCCCTTCGAATAGTAGCTACTACAATGAGCTAGGTAATGATTCAACTGAGAATGCTCAACAATAACGCCTTTTGGTTGGCCAGTAGAGCCAGAGGTGTAGATAACATAAGCCGGAGTATTAGTTGAATTAAGATGATTAATAGGATCATCCGATGCTCCAGGACGAGTGAAATTATTCGTTTTATACTCAGCAAACGGTCCTTCTTGGACATTTCTACAATTATCTAAAGTGATAACATCCAATCCACTTATAGGAAGCTTTTCGATGAGCTTAGACTCTGTTAGAACCCAATTAAGCTTCGCGTCCTGACAAATCCAATTTAGGCGCTCTTTCGGCTGCTTTGGGTCTAATGGCAAATAGGCTGCACCCAGTTTATGAATCGCTAGAATTGCCACAAGCATTTCAATCGTTCTATCGACACACAAACCCACAAATTCACCTGATTCAACCCCTGTTTCATCAAGAAAGTGTGCTAGCTGATTTGCCGCAGCATTTAGTTGCTCGTAGGTTAAGCTCGTACCTTGAGCTTCTACTGCACACCCCATAGGATTTAGCTTTACTTGACTTTCAAATTGTTGGTGAAGAGTTAGCCCAGCAGTTTGTTGAGAGGTTTGTCTTGTTGGTTCGTTTACAGTGTCTTTTTGATTAAAATCAATAGTCGGATTTAGATGCGTCGTCTCTCCGAGAGCAAGGTTTTCTATGAACCCTAAGAAATAGTCATTGATCTTTTCTATCGTGTCTTGTTCGAACAAAGCAATATCATAGACCCATGAAATAAAAACACCTTTTTCATTGATGTCAGCAACAATATCTAAATCATACTTGACGACCGTTGTTGTATCCTCATTTCCCTCCAACAAGGAGAAATGAAGACCTTGAATATCTAGGTCCACCTGCTCTGTAGTGCTCATATTAAAGAGTACTTGAAATAACGGTGTATGCGAGGCGCTTCTTTGAACATTTAACTTTTCAACTAAAAGCTCAAATGATGCCTCTTGGTGCGATTGCGCATCCAGATTAACTTGTTTCACTTCTGATAAATACTTCTTGAAGCATGTATCTCCTTGCGGAACCTTTACTCTCAATACAAGAATATTGAGAAAGAAACCGATAAGATTCTCTACTTCCTTCAAGGTTCTATTGGCAATTGGGCTACCAATGACTATTTCAGATTCATAACTAAATCTCGATAATACAAAAGCTAAACAAGCGTGCATCAGAATAAATGGCGAAACATCATTGTCTCGAGCAACTTGTTGTAATCTCTCCGCGATGTTAGCAGGCAATTCTCCGACTATCTGATTCCCGACATGTCGCTTGACTTCAGGTCTTGGTTTGTCAAGAGGAAGACTGTGTAAGACAGGTGAGTCCTTAAGCTTCTTTTCCCAGTAGTTGGTTAAGCTAGAAAGCTTTTCTCCTTGTAGCTGATTTCTTTGCCATACCGAATAATCTACGTATTGTACAGGCAACTCCTCGTCGACAAACTCCGAGTGTTCTTGAATACTCTGATAGAGGTTCACGAATTCTCTAATTAGTATTCCCATAGACCAAGCATCTGACGCGATGTGATGAAGACAAACAAAGAGTAATCCTTGCTGCTCATCTTCTTTATTTTTATCACTATTAGCCAGTTTCAAATAACTTGCTACAATCATCAAATCATCGGATAGGTTGAATCTGTGAGACGTGTTAGATTGGTAAACCTCGTCAGTTTTTTGTTGTTTCTCAGTTTCAGAAAGACCAGAAATATCCTGTGCCTGAATCTTGAATTCAAACCTATTTTTGATAGTTTGAACTGGACCTGACCGCGTATCTTGATAAACAGTTCTTAAGACTTCATGTTTTTGAATGATTCTTTCAATCGCAGCTTCCGCTACCGCAACATCAAAATCACCACTGACCTTTAAGGCTATCGGTATATTATAATCCGCACTTCCGTTACTCATTTGACTGATAAACCATAACCTCTGCTGCGAAAAGGACAATGGAAATTGGTCTGATTCACGCACGACTTTGGTAAGTGAACTACTCTCACCTATCAACTCGGTGTCGCTCAGAGTGCCTGCTTCTGTTTTTCTTTGTTTAATCAATTTCGCTTGTTCAGCAATTGTAAGATGACTAAAGAGATCTCTGACATTTAAAGCAACACCAAGCGACTTTTCAATGTCGAATAAAAGTTTCATAGCCAATAATGAATGGCCTCCGACTTTAAAAAACTCATCATTTACTTCCACCTGTTCAAGCTGAAGTACCTCTTTCCATATATCTGAAAGAGTATTGACTACGATATCCTCATTATTTTCTCTTTTCTTCGGCAGCATTGAATGGATCAATTCAACTTGAGATTGGAAAGTTAAATGACTGAATAAATCCCTGATACCCAATGAGATCCCGAAGGTCTTGTCGATATCAAAAAGTAACTTCATAGCCAGTAAAGAATGACCTCCGACCTTAAAGAAATCATCATCTTGATTGATTTGTTCTTTGCCTAAGACACTTGACCAAACGACCTCTAATTGTGTAGAAACTTCGGATAAACCCTTCCCTCTAGCGCCCTCTGATGCGAGATACTTTCCTTGAGACTTTTCCGACATTGTCGGAAGAGTATCCGATTCTCGTTCGAAGTCAGTGAAGCTTCGCAATTGACCGATATCGATTTTGCCACCAGGAGTCTTAGGTAATGAATCTAAAATCACTAGCTCGCTGGGCACCATATATTCAGGAAGAACCAGACTTAATTGCTGTTTAATTTCGCCTCGGCTAATTTCCTTTTGGCCAACTTCAGGTTTTCTTAATACAATAAAAGCTCTCAAATTGTTATCATTTTGAGCCGACTTAAACGGAATAACTTTGGTTGACTCAATCGCCTCTAACGCCTTAAGCTGCTCTTCGACTTCACCTATTTCAATTCTATATCCTCTAACTTTTACCTGTTCGTCGTTTCTCCCGACAAACTCAAACTGTTCGTCTTGTTGTAGTCTCACCAAGTCGCCTGAAGCGAATAGCCTACCTCCTTTAAGATCAAGAAAGTCCTCATTGGGATATTGGATAAATTTTTCATTGGTCAGTGACTTTCGACCGAGATAGCCGTTTGCGATTCCATCACCACCGATATATAACTCACCAATAGAACTTGGAGCGACTAGACTTAAGTTTTTATCAAGTACAACCCCAAAGCTATTTCTGCATAGCCGTCCTATATTAGGGCGGGAACCGGATTCAACTCTTGAATAGGTGGCATTTACCGTTGCTTCAGTAGGACCGTAAGCATTTAAAACAACTGTATTACGGCTTTCAGAATAATTTGCAAGTCTCTCCCAAAGTGGCTCATCGATTTTATCACCACTGACGATCAAATGAATTCGCTCTACACCTTCTTCAAGGTGATTGAGTAATTGGGTAACCATCGCAGGAGGTCCGTTATAGACTTCAATGTCTTTTTGTACCAAGAGAGACACAAGCTTTCTCGGATCTGATAACTCTTCATTGGTAGGAATAACTATCTTTTTTCCCATAGACATTGCGATAAGACCTTTCACCGAAGCATCAAAAACGTAGGAAGCATTCCACAACCATCCACTATTAGAACTTAATTCAAGCTCTTCGAGTTGCTCAGAAAATACTTGGTAAAAGTGGCGTAAATTTTCCTGAGTATTTATAACTCCTTTGGGTTTCCCTGTAGAACCAGAAGTGTAAACAATATAGGCTTCGCCATTGAGTTGTTCTTTTGTTAGTGTGCTTTCGCCCCCAACACCTGAACTAATTTGATCAACGAATACCTGCTTAATGTTAATAGATGTATTGAGCGTGCGTCTTGATTCAGCCAATACCAACTTAATGTTAGCGTCTCTTAAAATAAAATCGTTCCTCGAATTTGGACTAGTAATATCGAGAGGCACATAGGGTATTCCAGCTCTTAAGCAAGCGAAAATCGAAACCAAGACATCGATACCACGATCGAAGAATAGTCCTATAGGGGTTTTAGAATCATGGTTTTCTTTAATATAGTAAGTAAGTTCATTAACCTTGTTGTTGAATTCAGAGAACGAAATTTTTTGGTCTCCGAACTCTACCGCGATTTCATTTCCTTTCGTTGTTGATACAGTCTCCATTAACGATGACAAATTTTTTGTCGTTTTTTCCTTAGAATCGCCACGAGAGGCTCTTCTCACCTTTTTGACTGCCTCTTCGTCTAGAAGACTTAATTGGGATGTTTTTGCATTCTGGTGTATCAGACTATCTTTAATTAAGGCTTTGTAACTCTTAACCAACTGTTCAATGGTTGAACGATTAAAAATATCCGTGTTATAGAGCCAATCCAAATAGAACTTATTATTGTCTTCGGTCACAATCAAAATAAGATCAAACTTGGTTTGTACTGCAGTTTGCTGAAGTATTTCTAGTTCTAGTTTTCCGACCTGGTCGTTCTCTTGCCTGTTTCCGCGCTCTAGTGCAAATCTTATTTGATGAACTGGACTATACGACAAGCTACGATCGTGATTTAGTGCTGAAACGACGTTTTCGTAAGGTATTTGTTGATTCGCCAAAGCCTCAACAATCATCTTTTTGTTGGTTTTCAAGAAGTCCTGAAAGCTGGCCTCTGGTTCTACTTTACTTCTCAATACAACGCTGTTTATAAAGCAACCCATCATTGATTCAAGTTCAGGCGTGTTTCGTCCAGATACTGGGCTGCCTATAACAACATCGTCTTGCTGGCTAAACCTCGCAATTAAAAGTGAGAATAAAGATTGGAGCATAATAAACGTAGTTACCCCTACCTCATTACAGCGATGCTTAATTTTAGAGGACAGTTCTGGTTCGAACTCGTCGCCGAGCTTACCTCCATTAAAGCTTTGATTTTCTGGCCTTTTAGCATCCAAAGGTAAGCTATGCAGCTTCGGTATATCTTCAAGTTGCTTTTGCCAATAGGATAATTCTGACTCTTGAATTTCTTCGGTAACGGTATCTTTTTGCCATTCGGAATAATCACTATATTGAAGTGTCGGAGCCAACTTGAAACTTTTATTTGATTCAATAGCATCATACTGTGTGACAAATTCCTCACACAACAAAGCCATCGACTGGTCATCGGAGGCAATGTGGTGCATGTTAAATAGCAATACCCCTTCTTCAGTATTACCAACTTCAAGCTGGATCCAGCTAGCACGGAGCATTAGATCATTACTTAAGTCAAATGGTTTTAAAGCATCTGCTTCGATATTGGATTTAAGTAACCGGCTCTTTGACAACTCACTTTCAGAAGTCAGGTTAGTCTTATTAAGAACCACCTTGGTCGAAGGATTCACTCTCTGTAATACATTTCCATTCTCTTTGTGATAAGTGGTACGGAAAATTTCATGTCTTTTCACAATACCAGTAAGAACTTCCTCAGCAGTTTGAATTTTGAACGAGCCTTTAATTTTCATTGCGATTGGCATATTGTAGTGGGCAGAGCCACCCTCTAGCTGATCGATATACCACAGTCTTTTTTGAGAAAACGAAAGCGAAGATGTGGTTAACCCTCGACGTTTAATTTCACTTTTAACCGTTCGTTTTTTTTCGTTTTCTTTCTCGAGCAATTCAACAATATTTTGTTTATTCTCTTTTACTAGGCTTTTCAATTCGTCTGTAAAAGCACCTTCGCTCGACTTAAACTTGAGCTTTCCGTCCTCTACGTACAGATAAACGCCACTCTCGACAGCAAGTCCCAATATGTCTTTGGTTTGCACTATATTTCTCCTTCTTCGAACGTTTCCATTTGTTCAATGTTTTCTTTAATATTCTGGTTCTTCATTTGTATTAAGGCTAATTCAACCTGTAATCCCATTTGCGCTATCGTAGGAAAGCTAAAAACTTCCTTTACCCCGACAGAATTCTCTAACCCAAACGCATCTGACACCCTATTGATGAGCTTTAGCGCCAATAGTGAATGTCCACCCATCTCGAAAAAATCAGCTTCTATACTTATTTTTTGACTTGGAATATCAAGCAATTCACACCATATTTTGGCTAAGGTTAATTCAGCATCACTTGTTGGAGGCACAAATTTCATACCTATGGAGAAGTCAGGCTCTGGTAATTGTTTTTCATCGACTTTACCGCTGGGTGTTAGCGGCCATGTGTCCATAGATACAACAGCTGATGGCTGCATATAATCGGGGAGTTCTAATCGCAAATGATCTTTTATCGACGATATGAACTCGACTTCCGTCTGATAACTTGCTTCAAGCCTTCTTACATAAGCGACTATACGTCGAAGCCCGTTTTTACTTTCGTGAATCGTAACTTTCGAAGAATGAACAGAATCATTCTCTTCAATTTTATTGCTAATTTCAGACAGCTCAACCCGGTATCCACGTATTTTAGTTTGTTGGTCGATTCGTCGAACAAACTCCAGGTTGTTGCATTCTAGAACTCTAACTAGATCGCCAGTGCGATAGAGTCTTTGTGAGGGTATATTTCCATGCGGGCAATTGATAAATTTACTGTCTGTCAAACTCTTATTATTAATATAACCCGGTGAAACAGCATCCCCACCGACACATAACTCTCCGACGGCTCCTATGGGTGCTGGATTAAGATTGCGATCTAGAACAAGCAGTTGATAGCCAGGTAATGGGGCTCCAATAGGAACTATTTGCTGATGGCTTTTTAATTTAGAACAATCATAAGCGGTTGCCACAATTGTCGTCTCTGTAGGACCATAAGTGTTGAATAATTTGACCGGATTAGAAGTTTCATTACTCCACCGTTTCAGATGACTCAAAGACATCGACTCTCCACCTACGATGACATAATTGAGAGGGCTTTCACTTTGATCATGCCTAAGCTGAGGATCCGAACTTAACTCGTGCCAATAGGCCGTTGGAATTGAACAAACGGTTATCGAATATTGCTTAATAAATTGCCAAAACTCTTTAGGGGTTGCCTTTGATATTTGCGGACAAATTATTAATTCATTTGATGACAAAATAGACAAACTTAGCTCTTCTATAAATATGTCGAAAGATATAGAAGAAAACTGAACAACTCTTTGACCAGGCGAAATATCATAGCTTTTTTGAGCAGCCTTCAGATAACTTAACCAATTTTTGTGGGAAATTTCGATTCCCTTTGGCTTACCGGTTGTCCCTGATGTATAGATGACATAAGCGATAGGTTCTCTCTTTTCTCGCACAGCTTTTTGCACAATCGGTACATAGTTATTAACAGGGCACTTGCCAATATCTTTTTGCACCTCAACATCGTCTAGTTCAATAATGGAGTCTACTTGGAGTTGTTTAACTTCTGCTCGACAGTTCAATACAGATAAAACCAAATTCGCTCCAGCATCATCTATCATGTATTGCCTTCTAGCAATTGGATATGAAGGATCTAATGGTAGGTAGGCTGCCCCTAGCTTTAGCACAGCCATGATTGCGATAATCGATAGCTCATTGTTCGTAATTGAAATCGCGATTCTGTCATAAGGCTTAGCCCCTTGTTTTGACAGGTAATGAGACAACTGATTGGAGATATTGTTGAGCTGTTTGTAGCTTAGACTGTTCGACTCAACTGTTGGCTTAAAGTTTGAGGCTACAACCGAAACTGCAGGGCTATTCAAGTATGCGTTCGATATAGATTCAAAGTATTGGTGAATAGTTACATTAGAATCAATAAATTCATAGAGCTTGTGTAAGTTAGAGCTTTTATCGCTGAGCGGAACGGAGTGAGTAATTTGTGTTTGGCTTTTTTCCCTCGCTGACAATAATGTAATTTCAGACATCTGAGTTTTAGAATTGTCTATAAAAGCCTGAAGAACATTACCAAAGTGACGACTCAGATTTTTTACCCATACTTCATCAAATAGAGCAGAATCGTAAATCCACGAAAAGCTCATTCCTTGTTCAGTTAGCATAGCGCTTAATTCAAGGTCATATTTCGCAACAACCGCATCAACCTCTAAAAAGGAAACCTCTGCGTTAGGTAGCTCAAGTGCATTTGCTTCTAGATTATCGAGGCTTAACATCACTTGAAACAATGGCGTGTGGGACGTATTTCTTGGTAAATTAAGGCGCTCGACCAAAAGTTCAAACGGGACGCTTTGCAGACTCTGCGCCTTAAGGTTCACCTCTCTTACGTGGTCCAAAAAGTCGTCAACTAGATTGAAATCAGTACTTGTTCTTAAAGCTAGCAAATTCACAAAAAAGCCAACAACACCTTCTTGCGCTTTATGGGGCCTATTCGCAACGGGTGTACCAACAACAATGTCAGTTTCATAACTGTGGCTTGAAATAACGACAGCCAAAGCTGCATTCAGCAACATAAACGGGCTCATTTTCTTCCGCTGTGCTAACACCAATAACTTTTTGGTGAGCTGAGAATCAATTGTGACATCAACCTTTTTACCGACATGACTCTTTACCTCGGGACGTAATCCCTTAACCGGCAACTGATGTCTCGCGGGTGCATCGGATAGAATTGTCTGCCATTCTTGTAACGCTTTATCTAATAACCGCGTTTGTTTGTCACTTTTTTGTAGCTCTGCAAAATCAGCATACTGAAATGGTAGACTTTTCGCTTCAATTGCTTTGTCCTGCGATAAGGAACCATAGATCTGCATGAACTCTTTTATGAGAATTTGAAGTGACCAGCCGTCAGCGGCTATGTGATGACAATTTACTAGTAACACACTTTGAGGAAGGTCTTCATCAACTACAAGCAAATAGGCTTTAAGCATCAAATCGTTGCTCAAATCAAACGGCTGTGCCGATAAATCGGAGACTAGTGCTAGTATTGATTCAGAACGATTACTGGTCGAGTCTTGAGACATCTCCATACGTTCTAAGTGAAACTTTTTATTCGTTAATGAACCGCAATACTCTCCTTCCACTTGTTTATAAATAGTCTTAAGAACCTCATGCTTATTAACAATACTCGAAAGCGCTGCCTCTACTAATTCAAAATCGACTAGACCGTCAATTCTTAAAGTCACTGGCATGTTATATTGACTACTACCTCCATCAAGACTATCAATAAAGAGCATTCGCTCTTGCCCATAGGACAATACATTTTTTCCGTTTAGCTCTCTTCGTCTTTTTGCTTCGGTTAACTCGCAAACGGCTACTGAATTTTCATCGGATAAGTATTGTTCAGCCCCATTTTCAGCACCCTCTTTTCCATCTATACTAATTTTATTATCCCGGATCTTAGCGATGTAATGACTAAGCTTCTCAATGGTGGAGTAATCGAAAATATCCCTAACCTTTAGCTCCAACCCAGTGCGACTATTTATATCGTTTATGAGACTTACAGCCAGAAGTGAATGTCCCCCTAGACTAAAAAAGTCTGAATCCACACTAATTTTTTCTCTTTTCAGCGTTAGCTGCCAAGACAGCTGTACTTGTTTTTCTATTTCCGTGACCGGTTCTTTATATCGTGCGAAATTTGTGTCTTCAAAATTAGACAGCAATGCTCGGTTAATTTTCCCGCTACTGGTAGTCGGCATAGATTTGATCATGGTAAAAGTGTTAGGCACCATATAGGAAGGCAAAAAGCGTTCAACATGCCTTTTTACTTTCTCGGGGACTGACAGACTCTGATTGTTTTCTATCTGACTACTGACTTCGTTTTCTGGAAAATTTGGCTCAGTGTTAATAGAAGGATTTTTCGCGCTAGCGATAATGTAAGCCGCAAGATACTTTTCACCGTCTGCCGAATTTCTAGTTATAACGGCAGAATCCGAAATATATTCTGAAGTAAGTATTACTTTATTGACTTCTTCCAGCTCAATTCTAAAGCCTCTAACTTTAACTTGGTCATCGGTTCGTCCTTGAAATTTATACTCATCTAAGGCGACTTGTTTAACTAAATCACCCGTGCGATAAAGTCGAATAGCCTTATCGCCAATTTTTTTGGTAATAAACTTTTCATCGGTTAGTAATTGGTTGTTCCAATAACCTTCACTCAAACCTGTTCCAGAAATACACAGCTCGCCTAAAGTACCTGGTGATGCGAATTGACCGTGATTATCAAGAACAAAGTGTTGATAGCCTGAAAGCGAATTTTTTATTGCAATTTCTCTAGGATTATCTTCAACTTTTGAAACCAATGACCATACTGTCGCCTCAGTAGGGCCATAACAGTTCCAAACTGTCTTGCATTTATGCCTTAGAGCATGTGCAAGTTCCTTAGACATAGCTTCTCCACCGCAAAGAGCGGTTAATTTTCTATTGCCATTCCATTCATCGTTAATCAAGCCTTTCCAAGTGGCAGGAGTCGCTTGTAAAAAATTTATCTCATATTTGTTTAGTAACTGCGATATCTCTTTAGGCTCCTTACTTTGCTGATCGTTAGCTAGAATGAGTTGGCCGCCACTTATTAGTGGTAAGAATAATTCTAAACCTGAAATGTCAAATGTTATCGTGGTTAAAGCGAGAAGTTTTAAATCGCTTTTTGATTCAATCTCTAGACGGCGTTTCATGCTAAGCAAAAAAAGAGTAAACGCTGATTGACTAATTTTCACACCTTTTGGCTTGCCTGTTGAGCCAGAAGTAAAAATCACATACGCTAGGTCTTTAAGGTTCGTGTCAGCGTTTAATGCTTCATTGAGATTATCGCATCGCTTGAATTTCGCAACTTTTAATGTTTCGATGCTAGTACAGTTAAAGAAGCTAACTGAATGCGTTGTTGATGGCTTAATGTTTTTGTTTGATTCGCCATCTGTGATACATAGCCTTAAGCCGGTCTCTAAGACGATTTCATTAATACGTTCAGCGGGAACTTCTGACGAGAGCGGTACATAGGTCGCACCAATTTTTATTATGGCGAGCAATGAGATTATCATTTCGGGCGTTCGAGAGAGGCATACCCCGATAAGGTCATCTTCTCTTACACCAATTTGTTTTAGCTCATTAAAAAGGCATTCGATTTTTGTATTTAACTCATGATAGTTGAGAACTCTGCTTTCACTCTTGTTATCTTCACAAATCAACGCAATTGATTCGGGAGTTTTTAATACTTGCTTTTCGAATAACGAACAAACCGTTGTATCAGTCGGTAAGTTGGGCAGAGACTCACTCACTTCTTCTAGATAAACACCTTGCGGGTAACAAGCTAGCTCTGACAATAGCAGGTCGCTATTTGGTGGTACTTTAGAAAATTCAGTCAGTAAGTAAGCAAATGCGTCTGCAAATATACTAACCGTTTCAGGTTTGAAGACGTTCGGGTCGAAATCCCAAACCAGCTGTATCCCTTCATCTCCAATCTGAGCAGATATATCCAAATCGAACTTTGAATAGCTGCGCTCTCGTTCTAATGGCTCAATCGAAATTTCCGGAATTGAAATTCCTCCAATCTCGACGTTGTTAAGACTAAACATAATCTGAAACAATGGTGAGTGTTCTGCATTTCTATTGACTGCCAGCTCTTCAATCAACGTTTCTAATGGAACATCTTGGTTAGAAAAAGCATCGATATTGATTTTTTTAACCGAGGCCAAGTATTCCTTAAGCGAACTAAAATCTGTGTTTACGCGAAGTATCAGCGTATTGACAAAGAGACCAATCATCGACTCGAGTTGAGTTGCATTTCGGTTAGCGGCGGGCGTTCCTAACACCACATCATGCGACGCACTACTCCGAGAGATCACTATCGACAACAAAGCATGCAACAACATAAATGGTGTCATACCGTATTCGCTTGCCGCTTCAATTACCCGTGCAGAAATTGCATTGGGAATGCTTCTTTTTATTGCTTCTTGAGGTTGATTCTCATTCCCTCGTTTCGAGAAATCGACTGGTAGAGAGTGAACAGCGGGTAAATCGTCTAAATGAGAACGCCAATAGTCCTTTTGTTTCTGTATAGAGTCTATTGACAACTGAGCCTGTTGCCAGCTAACGAAATCAATATATTGAATCTCAGTATTGCTGTTCGACATAGGCGCTTTTTCTTTTATCGCCAGATAATTTGAAACGAATTCTCTGATCATTACTCCGAGGGACCATCCATCCGAAATTATGTGATGAGTATTGAATAATAGAATTCCATCTAAATCCCGCTCAGAGCGTTCTAGAATAATAAAACTTGCCCTAAATAAACTATCGGAGACCAGATTAAAGGGAGTCGTTTGGTCGCTTAGGAGCAATTCACTAACAGTCACCTCTTTGTCTGCATAAGCTGTCAAATCGTGAATCTTAAAATTAAAAGCCTTGGAGTTTCTTATCTTGATGCAAGGACCATTAAGTTGTTCAACAAAATTAGCCCGCAAAATCTCGTGCTTATCGATAATAAACTCAATCGCTTTACCCGCCGCCTCTAAGTCAAAATCACCGGAAACCCTTAATGCAACGGGCATATTGTACTCTGGTGTCATTCCTTTTAATTTATCAACAAACCACATGCGAGTTTGAGCGAATGATAGAGGATATTCTTGTCCTTCCTTTCTTTCGACAGGAGCAATGAGCAGTTCGTTGTTATTCGATACTTGTGCTTCGCCTTGATTTTCAAAGTAGCTTAAAAGATCACTCTTGTGCTCGGATATTTCTCTTAGCACTTCGGCAGTAACCGCTCCTTTAGGCGCTTTAATTTTTAGCTCACCACTAACTGAATTTATCAGGATATCCTTATCAGCAAGTTGTTGAAGTAGTTCTACCGTCGCTATCACAGTGAAAACTCCTCCACATCAGACTCTTCCATTCTTTCAAGTTTTTGCGTTAGTTCTTGTTGCTGTGTGATCTTGTCAATTACAGCCGACAAGGCTCTAATCGTGCTGTTTAGATAGAGCTGCCTAAGCTCTAATTTAATTTTGAATGCTTGCTCTATTCTCGCGACTAGGCGCACAGCAAGTAAAGAGTGTCCACCTAACTCTATAAAGTCGGTATCAATACTGACCTGACCTCTACCTAGATTTAGCAGTTCACCCCATAAATCAGTGATTTTTTCTTCCGTTTCCGTTTCTGGTGGTACAACCTCGGCTTGTGAAGATATGTAATTGATTTCTGGTAACGCTTTTAAGTCTACTTTGCCATTAGAGGTCAGTGGCCAGGAAGCGATCTCAACAAAGAAACTAGGTAGCATATAATCCGGTAAGTCATTTTCCAATTGTTGCTTTAACTTAGTTATTAGCTCTGATTCGGTTATCGACTCATAAGCCCTTTCTCTTTGAAAATATGCAACCAAAAATTTTTGACCCGAACTATCTTCTTTGGCTCGAACAAGACTAGTTAAAACTTCGTCACAACAAGTTAGTTTTTGTTCTACTTCTCCTAACTCAATTCGGAATCCTCTAATTTTTATTTGATGATCAGCTCGCCCCATGAACTCGATGTTGCCATCATTCATGTATCGACCAAGATCGCCAGTTCGATATAGCTTTTGATTGAGCTGCTTATGAAAAATAAAGCGATCTTCAGATAGCTTTTGATCGCCATAGTATTCCCTTGCGACTCCGACACCACCGATACATAATTCGCCAGCCACACCAATAGGCGCAAGGTTTAGTGAACTATCCAAAATATAAAAACTTTGATTAGACAGTGGTTTTCCGTAAGGTACCGATTTTAGCCCAGAGGTATCTTTAATAATTGGGTAGTGGATTGACCAAATTGACCCTTCTGTCGCCCCACCTAAACTATAGGTATTCACACCAGGAAATGCTTTCCATAAGCGCGCAGGAAGTCCAGGCTCGATCCAATCGCCACTCATCAAGATATTTCTAAGAGGCGCCGTACTAATTCGATTTTTAAATGACAGTTGCTCTTCAAGTAGACTCGCTGAAACAGGAACAGTATCCCAAAGGGTAACCTTGTACTCTTCTACTATCTCAAGCCAGTGTGAAGGATCCATTGCTTTATCATCATCAGGAAAAACAACTTCTCCACCAACCGCTAGAAGTCCAAAAAGATCGTATACGGAAAGGTCAAAACTAAGGGCCGATACGGCTAACACTTTATCGCTACTGGTAACCTCATACAGCGCGTTAATATCGAGAATTGTATTCACAGCAGAGCGATGTTCAATAGCAACACCTTTAGGCTCACCTGTCGAACCAGAAGTAAAGATGACGTATGCTAAATCTGTTGGAGATTGACGATTACTAAAGTCCGTTAATCCAGCACTCTCTTCAATTTTGGTCTCTAGGAGTTCAGAAATAGATGTCGAATTTAAATGCTCTAAACCATCTTCTGTATTTAATACAATTAAATGCTTGCACTTGGCTTTCTCTGTCACTCGTTTACAACGATCATTAGGCCACTTAACTTCTAAAGGGAGATAAGCAGCTCCTGACATCATTATTCCTAAAGTCGCAACAAGTTGGGCTCTTCCTTTTGGTAGCCTCACCGCCACGAGTTCATCGACATCCACCCCATGCTCTCTCAACGTTTTGTTGAGCACATTGGCTTTGTCAAATAGCTCTTGGTAAGTTACAGCGCCATCTTGATCTCTTATCGCTACCGAATTGGGTGAACTTTTTACTTGCTCGATGAATAAATCATGGAGTCGTTGTTCAATCGGGTAGTTAACATGGGTATCGTTAAAGTCTTCAGTTAATATCTGCTCTTCACCGATAGAAAGTATCTTGATCTCATCTAAATGCGGTTTCTTCGAGCTTTCAAGAAGGCCTGCGATACTTTCAAGTATATTTTCTAAATGAGGCAGGAGTCTATTTACAATTCTTTCTTCATAGAGTTCCGATTTATAGTCAAGTTTAAAATGGAGGTTAGAGTCAACATGAACGATTAATGTCAGCCCATAGTTCGTCTCTTCGTATGAGTCAACTTCAGAGAGCGTTAGTTCCGACACTTGCTCTACCCCTTCTTGTTGCAAACTATCAGCTGGATAGTTTTCAAACGCCACAAGCGTGTCAAAAAGCTCATTGACACTGGTACAGTTTTTAATTTCGTTTAAAGGAAGATAGCTGAATTCATCACTATCCAAATGACGTTGATGAATTGATTTCAGCCAATTTTCAAGACCTAGGTTGTCTTCGACTTTAACAACAACAGGGATGGTATTAATAAATAATCCAACAATTTCTTCGACACCGTCTAATTGGGCAGGTCTTCCAGAAACCACCGTACCAAAACGTGACGTTTTATCACCGGTATACCGACTAAGCAATATAGCCCATGAAGCCTGAATAAAGGTATTCATAGTAAAACTATGCTGAAGCGCAATTTCACTTAATCTGTCGGTTAACTCCTTACTGATGGATGATTCTAACCTCACAGTATTAGAGCTGGCATTTGATAATTGTTGCGGAAAAGTAACCTCTGAGTTAATGATACCAAGGTATTCTTTCCAATAACGCTTTGCTGCGTCGTCGTCCTGTTTTTGTAACCAGTCTATATAGTTTATATATTGTGGTGGTGATAGTAACTGGATACTCTTATTGTCCAACTTGGCTTGGTAAAATGCGACAACTTCCCTAAACAATAAAGCGTTACACCAACCGTCCCAAAGAGCGTGATGATGAGACCACAAAATCCGATAACTGTTTTCCGATAACTTAAACGCACAAATTCGCATAAGCTGAGCATTATCTATATTGAATCCCTCTTTCTTGTCACTTAAACGATAGTCTTCGATAATATTTTCTTTTTCCGTCTCTGACTTATCGCTTAAATCAACTAGTTTCCAGTTCAGTTTAGAGTTTGTAACGACTTGGTGATAGCCATTGTCTGACAAGTAAAACGCTGTTCGTAATATATCGTGACGGGCAACGAGATTTTCCCATGCATATTCGAAAGCCGTAATATCCAGCTGATTAATAGTAAAAAGCATTTGGCTAACATAAGCATCAGCTGACATTTCGCTGTGGAAAAGCAAGCCAGACTGCATCCCCGTCGCTTCATAGACATTTTCTATTTCATAGGTTTGTTGTAGATATTCTAATTCGTTTGGACTTAGGTTAGCCTGTGGATAGTCACTTATACTCTTGCGTCTGGCTATTGGTTTAACACAATGTGAAACCATCGATTCAATCGAAGATTTAAAACACTCTAAAAGTTCAGCAGCTTCATTTTCACTGACGTCAGAAGTATCAAAGCTGAGATTAAGCCGAAGGCTATCGTTGATTATTAGACTGTTAAAGGTAAACTTTTCTTCTGGAGGATTGTTAGGATGTATATTTTCGCCAGTTGATTCATCTGAAAAACTCACACCCTTTTTATTATCAAAGGTCTCATCAAATTGACCAAGATAGTTAAATACAACTTCCGGAGGGCTAGACTGTTGGTAGTCAAGCTCTAAGAACTCTTTACCAAGACCGAACCCAATCCCACCATTTGGTACGCTGCGTAATTGCTCTTTGATTTCTCGTATAATTAAATCCAACCTGTCGTCTTCACTCGAAAGCTCGCTGATTGACTTGCCAGTCGATAACGTTAATGGATACTTACTTGTAAACCAACCAATGGTTTGAGTTAAATCAAACTTTTCGTCAATATGCTCTCTACCATGCCCCTCCATTGTGATAGCTAGTTGACGATAAGCTTTCCACTGATAAAATCCGTAGAACAAGCTGGCAAGCATTAGCTCATTAACATTTAGTGCATAGCTCTCAAGAGCTTTAGTTGTTAATAAAGATGTATTCTTCGTATCCAAAACAGTACTAATGCTTGTTGCCGTATTTGTCTCACTTTTACCAGTTGTCTCATTGTTATTTTGCTTTAGCGAGTTACTTGTAATCGATTGTGTGCTCTTTTGATACTCAAGCTGCTTTAACCAAAAATTTCTTTCCTTTGTGATCATATCTTTGAAATGACTTTCGACACCGTTAACTGAAAGTGTTGTTTTTAAGAAATCCCCCCAGTCTTTGACTGAAGAAGTCTTGGGAGGAAGTGAGAACGGTTTGCCAGCAAGACTTTGATTTACCAGTGATTCGAAGTCTTCTAACAATATCCGCCAAGATACCCCATCAACCACTAAATGATGAATAATCCAGAGTAGTCGGTTACCTTCCGGCGATTCGAAGCAGACGCACTGCATCAACGGTCCTTTTTCGATATTTATTCGACTGTGTGCTTCGTTAGCATAATTTGTTATGAGATGGTCATCTAAAGTATCGAGAGCGACTTTACTGAGGTATTTATCGACTGATGATTTAGAAAGTGATTTAAAAACAGCCTTGTAACCCAAGGATGAATTGTCCTCTCGAAAACTCAGACGAAGTGCATCATGGCGTTTGGTTATTTCTGAAATAATTCCGTTTAGAGCCTCAATAGTAATTTCTACTGGAATCTTCAGCATCACCGACTGATTAAAGTGGTTTGGATTGCTAGCTGTACGAATGAAGTCGGCTTGTATAGGTGTAAGAGTAGTCTCACCCTCAACCTCTTCCTGTCTAAAGACTTGCCTTGATTTTACACTCGCAACTTTCGATAGTGCCTTGATTGTTTGATGCTCGAATAGCTGCTTAGTGGTAAAAAATACACCTTGACTTGCTGCACGAGAAACCGCTTGTATTGAAAGAATCGAATCGCCCCCGAGTGCAAAGAAATTTGCGCTGACACCGATTTTTTCCAGTTTTAGTAAGCTTGACCATACCGCTGCTATTTTCTTTTCTATGTCAGTTGTTGGCATTTCATATTGCTGAACATCCTCATTTAAGCTTTCTAATTCGCTCAGTCTTTTAATATCAACTTTACCATTCGAGTTAAGCGGAAAGGCTTCGAGAAATGTGAAACTGGAAGGAATCATATATTGAGGCAAGGTATCGTTAAGTCTTCTTTCGATATCTTCTTTAGATATACTACCCACAATATAGGCGATTATTTGTTTTGTGACCTTTGAAGAATTAACCAAAACGATAACATCAGTTACTTCGTTAATGTTTTTTATCGTTTTCTCGATTTCTTTTATTTCAACCCGAAAGCCTTGAATTTTGAATTGGTGATCATTTCTGCCAACATAGACTAGCTGATCTTGCTCTCCCCATTTAACCAAATCGCCAGTGGCGTAGATTCGATTGCTATTGTACGGATTACTAATAAAACACTCTTTTGTATGCTCCGGTTTGTTATGATAGCCATGCGCAAGTCCCAAACCTCCAACATATAATTCACCTACGTTCCCTTTTCCCACTATACGCTGATGTTTATCTAACACATATAGCTGGTGATTGGGCATGGGCCTACCAATTGGAAAATAAGAATTGGAAGTTGCTTGCTCTAATCCTTCACTGACATTAAATAACGTGCATCCAACGGTAGTTTCTGTTGGCCCATAATGATTAAAAATCACGCTGGAAGGAAAAAAACTTTGTAGTGACTGTCCTAGTTCAACGGGAAAAGCTTCACCGCCTATTACGAAGCGGTGGCTGGTATTTGATACTGCCCCCTCGGGCAGGACGGTTAAAATGCCTCTCAAGTGCATTGGAGTCATGCGTATTAAGAGCGGTTCTTGTTTTAAAAGTGTCGCTGCAGACTCAATTATTTTTTCATCGTTTGTCTTTTTAGTTGGAAAGCTAACATAGTCACCATTGAGAAGTGGAACAAACAAAGAAGGTACAGAAATATCAAAACTATGTGAAGTGATGACTAGAGAGCCATTTAAGTCGGCTGAATAATAGTCGGAAGCACCGTTTTGACAGTAATCTAGCAAAGCTAGGTTGCTTATCTCTACACCCTTGGGCTCTCCTGTTGAACCTGAAGTATAGATAACATATGCGATTTCCTCTTCATCGATAGCACGACCAATATTGTGTTCTTGATAACCCTGCATCCAATCAGTTGAGTCCCAATCATCCACTGAAACAATATCTAACCCCGAAAATTCTAATTCACCTAAGTTAGAATCTTCGGTAATCAAGATTGCAACATCGGAATCCTTTACAACATACTCTAATCGTGACTTAGCATTCATAGGATCCAGCGGAATATAGGTAGCATCTAGTTTTTTAAGCGCTAAGATAGCAATCATTAGAGGCTCGGAGGTATTGAGATAAATTGCGACTTTCTCTCCTTTTTCGACGCCTAACTCACTAAGGTAATCTGCAAATTGGTTTGCTTTAATATTTAAAGCTTGATAGGTAAGCGTATTATCTCGCGACTTTACTGCTATCCTTTGTGGATTACTCTCCGCTTGCGATTCAAATATTTCTACCAGAGAGCCATCGGAACTTGATTCTTGAACATCACCTTTTCCTAGTTGCTCAAGCTTTATTTGTTCTACCTCTAAAACTAACCTCGTCTTAGATAGTGGAATATCGGGGTGCTTAACGGCTTGTTCTAATAACAACTCATATTGTTCAGCCATAAATTGAATCGTTTTCTTATTAAACAATTCGTTCTTAAACAACCAAGTGAATAAGGGACCTTGACTAGTCTCAAAAATAGAAAGATCTAAATCAAAATGAACGTTGGACTCACTCGAACTTACTTCGGAAATATTGAACTCACCAAAATCTTTTTCTAATGTTCGATGCTCTTCTAAAAACTGAAATTTGACCTGACAAATAGGGTTATAGGATAAATCTCTATCATGTCCCATTTCGTCGACGAGCAGGTCAAAAGGCAAATCTTGATGCTCAAATATTTCTAAAGCGGCCTCTTTGGCCTCCTCTAGTAATTCTGAGAAAGTCGCCTCTTCTGAAATTTGGCTTCTGAATACTAGCGTATTGTTAAAAAATCCAATTAATTGTTCCAATTCAGAATGATTTCTTCCATCACTCGGTACACCGATGACGATATCCTTTTCGCCACTTAGTCGGCTGAGTAATATAGAAAAAGCGAGATGGTATGTAATAAAAGGCGTCACTTTCTTAGTCAAACACAACTCTCGAACCTTGTCATTTAGCGCTTGGCTAATTCCTCTCTTAATACAACCCGCATTAAAGCCTTGTATTTTAGGTCTAGCTCTATCAAGTGGAAGACTGTTGACTTGTGGAATACCACTGAGCTTTTGCGACCAAAACCTTCGTAGTTCATCTAGCCGTTGAGAGTTGAGGTTTCGATGTTGCCAGATAGCAAAATCAGGGTACTGGATTGGAAGCTCATTTAGCTCGGGTGTTTCGTTGGATTCTAACGCTGAATAGACCAATCCAAACTCGTTTGTTAAAACTTTTAAAGACCAATCATCTGATATAATGTGGTGAGTATTCAGTAAAATAACAAATCTATTAGACCCTATTTTTAACATGTGAACCCTGAGTAAAGGACCATTAGCTAAATCAAATTTGAATTTTGCCTCTTGATTGAGAATGGTTTGTACGCGTTGTTCTTGTTCTGAACTAAGATCGATTGTAATAAGCTTTAACTTAAACTGATCATCAATTTTTTGGATCGGTTCTTCGTCAATAACAGTAAACCGAGTTCTTAATGACTCGTGTCTTTGTACGATAATATTAAGTGCCTTTTCGACTCGCGGTTGATCCAACTGCCCTTCGACATTCAGCGCTAACAGCATATTGTAGTTAGAAGTACCCTCTTCAACCTGATCGATTATCCAAAGTCTTTTTTGCGAAAAGGACAAAGGTAACCAGCCATCATTTATTTTCTCTTGTAAGGCAGACAATTCAGAACGAGGCAATAGTCCTAAAGTGTTCGATTTAGAGTTAGGAGTGAGCGACAACCAATCTATTAACTCGGTTTTTTTGGCTCTTATACTTTTGACTACTTCTTCTGTCAGAGCACCTGGTTCAGCATTAATTTTGAGGTTGTCTCCATCTATCGAGAAACTAATCCCCAGATTTATGCAATTATCGAGAAACTTCTCCAGCCTCATATTACTAATTCCTCTGTTTGACTAGCCTTGGTGCTAGTCACTTCCTCAAATCTTTGTTTGTTGTTATGGTTCTGGTCTATTTTTTCTGTTACATATTCCGCAAGTTCAGCTAATAAGGACTTCTCAAATAACTCTCTCATGCTAAGTTCAACTGAAAATACTTTTCTTATTTCGCTCGACACTCTCGTTAGCAATAATGAGTGTCCGCCCTTTTCGAAAAAGTCAGAGTTTGTACCGATTTCCGAACTGGAAATTCCAAGCACCTTGCACCAAATTCGACAAATAGCTTTCTCAGACTCAGTTTCGGGCGCGACCAGATGCTCACTAAGCTGGCTATTTTCTGGTTTAGGTAGCCTGCTTCGGTCTATTTTCCCCGCTGAATTTAACGGCCAGCTATCAACATAAATAAAGGCCGACGGCATCATGTAATGAGGTAAATTAGTTCCTAATATTTTCTTGACAGTCTTAATGTTATTAAGCTTTTGCTGTTCATTGGTTAAACTGCTAATTAAGTAGGCGACCAGTTTTTGTGACTCTTCATGAAGTGTAACCAAGTTCGACTGCACGTATTCGCAGGTTGAAATCGTTTCTTCGATTTCAGATAACTCAATACGAAATCCTCGAATCTTTATTTGATGGTCTTTTCTTCCCATAAATTTTAAGCTTCCATCTTCTTGCCGAATGGCATGGTCACCTGTTTTATATAAGCGTGTCTTCTGTTCAGGATTTTCATTAATCAAAGCCGTGGAAATAAACTTCTGCTTGGTTAAAGTAGGCAAATTTAAATAACCTCTCGCCAGCCCGGCTCCGCCTATACATATTTCGCCTGGGGCACCTACGGGTTGTAACTGTTGGTGTCTATCGAGTAAATAAAGACTAGTGTTATTAAAGACTCGTCCAAATGGAATGACAGCTTCTTCGCTGATAGTTAGTTCAGTTACGTCGTAGTAGCTAACATCAATTACGGATTCCGTCTGACCATAAATGTTAAAACACCGAGTGTCCGAACCAATTAATTTCCTTAACCGTGAAAGATCACTTCCATACCAACTTTCACTACCGATTAGAATGTGCTTCATTTTGTCGAGCTTAAGCCCTTTCGATTCCATATAGTCCATAAAGACTCTTAGAACTGAGGGGACAAAGTCACCGAAAGTGATTTCACTTCCTTCAATAAGTTCATAAAGCTTCGATGCATCTAAAAGCGATTCTTTGTCACAGAGGATTAATCGACCACCTGTAGCAAGGGACTTGACAATGTCACCCAAACAAATATCCACAGAAAAATCTGCCATCTGCAGAATGTTCGGTGGTTGTTTGTTCAAACCAAAAACCTCATCCCACCCAGCTAATCTAGCTAGCATGCTATGATGTTCAACCATTATGCCCTTAGGCTTTCCTGTAGAACCAGAGGTGTAAACAACATAAGCAAGGTCTTGTGAATCAACCGTTGTAACTTTTCTTGAAATATTGTTTAACAGGGACTTATCACTTACCTTGTCTAAGGGGTCAAGGTCTTCTAAAACAATAAGATTTTCATCGTCGTTAAACTCTGTTAAATAACATCGTTGTACTACCTTTAACCTAATACCGGTATCAATGACTATTTCCTCTAATCGCTCCTTAGGCAATTTGGTATCTAGCGGTACGTACGCACAACCGGTTTTTAGAATTCCTAAAATTGCGATGACCATCTCGGGTGTTCGTTCTGCAGACAGGCCGATAAAATCACCCTTTTTCGCACCCTTATTGATTAGTTCGTTAGCTAGTAGATTGGCCTGCTGATTTATTTCTGTGTAGCTAAACATCTTATTGCCGCTAACAACCGCGATTTCTTCAGGCGTTTTTAATACTTGTTCTTCGATGCATTCATGAATACATTTGTCTTTTAAATATGTACCATCAAGTTCATTGACCGACTTGGTCAAATAGTCTACGTCTTGACTGCTTAAAATCGACGCTCTGTTCAATTTAAAGTTCTCGCCTTCAGCAATCTTAAATAACAGACGCTTCACTCCAGAACTAATTCTGGCTATTTTTTCTTTAGTGAAAATTGAAAGATCATAAATCCAGTCTAGGTTGAGCTCTGTTTCTGATAGATTAACTTCAAGTTCGATGTCGTATTTTGATGTAATTTCACTCAATGGGTAGTTAGAAAAACTAACAGCATCAATATCGAATTTTTGTTGTTGAGTATTGTTCATACTCAGCATGATCTGAAATAGCGGAGTGTAGCTGCTTGTTCTCGGAGCATTACTAATTTCTACAACCTTTTCGAAGGGGATATCTTGATTAGATTGGGCGTCCAGATTAACTGACTGGATGTGTTTGATAAAGCTGTCGAAGTCCTCGTGGTCAACACGACTTCTTAGTACCAGCGTGTTAACAAAGAAGCCTATGAGTGGTTCTAGCTGTCTATTCGTTCTATTCGCAAAAGGCGTACCGATAACTATGTCATCTTCATCGCTAAATTTAGAAATACATAGCGCTAAAGCTGAATGAATTAACATAAACAGCGTAACATTGTACTTTTTAGCAAGTGCTTCTAGTTTTACGACTACAGACTCTTCCAAGGATTCACTATAGTACCCACCTTTGCTCTGTTTCAAATTTGGCCGAGGAGAATCGAGCGGAATCGAATGTGTAACAGGCGAATCCGCGAGTTGGTGTTGCCAATAAGATAGAGAGTCTTTCTCTGATTTAGCATTTTTGCTTAGCTGCTGCCATGCTGCAAAGTCACTATATTGAATATCCAATTCTGGCAATTCAAAGTGTTCCTTAGCTTTCAGTGAACGATACAAGGAGGAAAACTCGGAAATAAGCACCCCCATAGACCAGCCATCAGCAGCAATGTGGTGCATGTTAAGCAGTAAAACTCTATATGTTTTTTGACCGTTACTTTTAACCTTTATTTCAAGACCTCGTATCATTAGGTCTGAAGACAGGTTAAATCTTTTACTGGCTTCTTTTTGCAGAGTAGATTCAATTTGTTTTCGATTAGATTCACAGTCCTCTTCATTGACTGAGAGCTGCTTGAACTCGAAATGAAAATTCTCTCTTATAACCTGTTTGGCTTCACCATCATCATCTTTATAACAAGTCCTTAGAATGTGATGTCTCTCAATTATTTTGTTGATTGCCTTGTTAGCTATTTCAGTATCGAAGGCACCATCCACGCGCAAAACGATGGGCATACTGTACTGAGCAGTTTCCTGATCAACTTGCTCTATAAACCAGAGACGTTTTTGCGCATAAGATAGTGGTATAGAATTGTTGTTATCGTATTTAGGAATTAGTGAGACCTTCACTACGTTCAGCGTTTTCAAGTATTCAATTATCGAATCCTTATTTTGTTTGAGAAACTGGCGATCGTCATCGGTTAGCATTTTTAACTGCCCTTCAACGACCAAGCTACTACCTTCGATAGCCAGTTTCACTCCTCGTTGAGTAAACGCCATTAGCGCGTTTTTTAGTTCTAAATAGTCCATTTTTCTTGTTCTTCTTGGTTTGAAGTTGATACGTCTGAGGAAAGAGCGGTTAAAGAATTTCTAAGCTCATTCGCTGAATCTAAATAGGTTGATAGTTCTTGGATTGTCGCTTGTTCAAAAATAACTCTGATAGGAACTTCGATATTAAACTTTGCCCTGAGCTCGGAAGCTAATCGAGTAGCTAATAAAGAATGTCCACCTAACTCAAAGAAGTTTGAATTAACACTTATTTTCTCTATCTTAAGAAGGTTATTCCATATTTTGCTCACCACTTTTTCAGTCGTTGAACTTGCTGCAACAAATGAAGGATGGGCACTATTGAGATTATCGAGTTTTGGAAGTAACTTACGATCTATTTTTCCATTCGCGTTTACCGGAATCTGGTCAATACAAACTATAAATGCAGGGATCATATAGTTGGGTAATCGGGTTGCTAAATACGACTTCAATGCTTCAATATCAATATTGGCGTTTGAACGAGCGACTATATACGCCACTAGCACTTGATTAGCGTCAGAATCTCCAGATGGTTCACCCGTATTATTACCCTCAAGGATGGTAGCAACAGATTCGCTGATAGATTCGTGTTCACAAAGTAATGATTCGATCTCGCCAAGTTCGATTCTAAAACCTCTCAGCTTGACTTGGTGATCTTCTCGCCCTAAGAACTCCATATTTCCGTCAGGTAACATTCTCCCGATATCACCCGTTTTATACATTCTTGCTGGTTTATTTATTACTGACCACTGTTCACTGACAAATGGATCTATAAAAAAGGCAGCAGCTGTTTTGAACTCGTCGTTAAGATAACCTTCAGCAACACCGTCTCCACCAATGTATAAATTCCCCGCAACGCCATAAGGTTGGGATTTCTGTTCAGAATCCAAAATATAAAAACGGTTATTACTAATGGGCTTACCATATGGAATACTATTTCGGTACATCTTTTCGCATTCTACTGAATAGTAATTTGACCAAACCGTTCCTTCAGTAGCACCACCCAAACTTATAACTTCGGCATTTTTGAATAGTCCCTTTATTTTCGAAGGAAGTTGAACAGGTATCCAATCTCCACTCATAAACACCAATCGAAGCTTATCAAGTAAATCTAGGTCCAAAGATTCTCTGTTCTGCTCAAGGTAGGTGACTAAGTGGCTCATAGTAGCTGGTACAGAATCCCAGAAAGTAATACTTTCGCTCTTAATCAATCCAGCAAGTTCCTCAGCGTTTTGGACTTGTGATTGCTCAGCAATTACGATTTTAGCGCCAGTAGCTAATGCGCCGAATATATCGTAGACGGATAAATCAAAGCACATGGAAGTAATGAATAAAATCGAATCTTTTTCATCGACGGAAAACCGTCTATTAACCCACTCGATTAAGTTGACGGCCGCATGATGTGCGACCATAACTCCCTTTGGGTTACCGGTTGAACCAGAGGTATAAATTACATAGGCTAAATCTTCGGATGACTTTTCGATATTGATGTTATCGCATGGCCTGTTTTCAGAGTAGATTTCATCAATCAAGATGGTGTTTGAAGTAAACTTTTCTTCCTTTTGATCAGTCAAGATTGTACTTATATTAGCGCTATTGGCTATATTTTCTTTTCGCGCTATGGGGTAATCTGGCTCCATTGGTACATAAACAGCGCCGGCTTTTAATATACCTAATAAACCAGTCACCATATTGAACGAACGTTCGAGAACTACGCCAATATGGTCACCGCTCGAAACTCCACGTTCAACCAAAGCATGTGCTACTTGATTAGCGCGTTCGTTCAACTCTCGATAAGAGATTGTTATTCCATTTTGTGAAAGCGCGATATTTTCTGGAGTTTTCTTTACTTGCCCTTCGAACAATTGATGAATCAACTGCGCGTGAGAGTATTCACGCTCGGTACGATTAAAATCACTGTCCAATATAGGTTGGCTATTGTTTGCTATCTTATCGTCTAGTCTTTCTACCGTGGGATCAGCAATGACTTTCAAAATATTCTTGTAAATTCTAAGCGCATATTGCATTTCATTGTCGTAGAAATACTTGGGTGAATATTTCAACTGCAACTTTAAGGATTGCTCAGTCGTTTTATGTACCTCCATATCAAACAAAGTATTGGTCATCTCAGAGCTTTCTACTTCGACTTGATGAGTATCATTACTCTCTAATACTTTTACATTATCTGTGTGCTGGCTAAAATCAGTAAAATTGAATAATGTATCAAACAATGGATTTGCTGCACCCTCAGCATTGCCAACAACCGAAGCAATCTCTGCAAGAAAGATTTCATGTTGCTTTGTGCTTTTGAAGAACGCTTTAACTGAACTCACAAGCTTTTTAATTCTGATATTTTTTCTAGCGTTTACTCGAAGTGGTATTGTGTTGAGGAAGCATCCTAATATATTTTCGCTCGAATCTAACTGCGGTCGATCATGAGTCACTATCCCAGTCACTATGTCATCATCAAAGCAAAGTAAAGATAGCAGATATAAATGCGCCGTTACGCAGAGTTCTTTTAGTGTACATTGATATCTTTGCGCTGCCGACTCAAGCTCTATGAGTTCTGCACCATTGAAATCCGCAAACAGCATTTCCATTCCATTGCTATCACTGACCGGTCTCCCACTAAAATTAAAAGGCAATTTTGTTCTTTCAAAGTCTGTGAGGTATTCTTTCCAAAAACCGAGGCTCTGTTCAGATACTGAACGAGATAGCTGAATAGCGACATAATCGCGATAAGTACTTTGATTGACGATTTTTTCGTGAAACTCTTTTTCTTCTTGAAGCATCAAGTAAGTTTCAACCAGTTCAGTGTTAAGCACTTTAACACTCCAACCGTCCAAAATTGCATGTTGAAAAGAAAGCATCATGCAATAGTCTGAATCGTCAAGTTTAAAAATCGCTAAACGCCATAGCAATTCATTCGGTTTGATAAACTTATCTCGTTTGTCTTTATTAGCAAATGCAGATATATACTTTTGCTTTTCTTTGTCTTCTAGCGAGGATAAGTCTTCGAAATAGATTCTTGGTGTTGCGTTTGAATGAACGATTTGTATTGGCTGAGAATAACTATCAAGATCAAAACTACTTCGGAGAATTGAATGTCGTTTACACACTATTTCTACTGCAGCATCGAACCTTTTAAAGTCAAATTTATTCCAAGAGACAATGAATGAAAACTGATCGTGATAAATTGGCTCTTCAGGCCTCATTTGAGAGAGAAAAACCATGCCTCGTTGTATAGGGCTTAATGGATAAAAATCTTCTGCATCATCAGGTAAAATTGACTCGGACGAATTAGCGCTAAGTAAGTCCGTCTTGAATTGCTCTAACAACTTGTTTCCTTCAATTAGCTGAGCTTCATGGTTTTCAAGGTTGTTTTCATCGTGTGCTGCAAGCAGTTCTCTGATTGAAGTGTGGGCAAACAACTCCTTGACGCTAAAACCCATTCCTGTCGCAAGATTCATTTTGTTAACTAAACGAATAGCGCTAATGGAATTTCCACCCAGTAGGAAATAATCCTCGGTGACCCCAATATTGTCGCGTTTAAGATCTTCTTGCCAAATTTTGCACAACTGGGCTTCTTGGTCATTAGAAGGTTCTTCATAAGTTGCTAGGGTAGGCGAGGCTGAAAAAACTTTAGGTAGCTTCTTAACATCAGCTTTGCCATTTGCGTTGAGTGGTATTTCTGCAATAGTCAAAAAATGACTTGGTATCATGTATTCTGGTAGCGTCTTAGATAACTGAGCTGAAAGCGCTTGGGTAAACACCGCTTCACCTTCAGGTGTCATCTTCTTATTACAGACCAAATAGGCACACAGGAGATCACGCTCACTATCATGTATAACGATCGTTTCATAAACCTCGCTGTTTCGTCGTATCTGGCTCTCAATTTCGCCAAGCTCTATTCTAAATCCTCTCAGCTTTATTTGATGATCGATACGGCCCAAATATTCAATGTTTCCATCATCAGCGAGCTTTACCAGGTCCCCTGTCTTATAGAGTCTTTTACCTCTCATTGAAGTAAAAGGATTAGGTACAAATTTTTCGTTAGTTAGCTCGGTGTTGTTTACGTAACCTCTTGCTAAACCATCTCCGCCAATATGAAGTTCTCCAGGAGTCCCCTGCGGACAAAGATTCATCTCTTTATCCAATACCAGAATCTGGGTATTTTGAATCGGTTTGCCGATAGGAACGGTGCTACGAACGCCCATTGTTGAACAATCAAAATGTGTCACGTCTATTGCCGATTCGGTAGGACCGTACAGGTTATGAAGTTCAACATGAGGTGCCTGCACATTAAAAGCTGCCACATGTTCTTGGGTTAAGGCTTCACCACTACAAACAACACAGCGTACAGACGAAGCTAGATTGGAATTGCTATCAGACAAAAATGCCGACAGCATTGATGGTACAAAATGCAAGAAAGTAACTTTGTTTAACTCGATAATATCAGTCAAATAGCTTGGATCTCTATGCCCTTCTGGCGCCGCGATCACAAGCGTAGCGCCATTACAAAGAGTCCAAATAAATTCCCAAACAGAAACGTCAAAGCTATAAGGTGTTTTTTGTAAAACGCGGTCTTCTTTCGTCAGCTTGAAAGTCCGCTGCATCCAGTCAATACGATTGTTTAACGCTTGATGTTCGGTCATTACTCCTTTAGGTTGACCCGTTGACCCAGAGGTATAAATAACATATGCCAAATCATTAGGAGCGATCCTTAGCTCGAGATTACCATTGGGCATTTGTCCGATAATTCTACTCAGCGATTCATTATCCAAACGAACTAAGTCTATTTCTTTTAATGAGTTGAATAGCCCTGCATGAGCGTTGCTCGTCAGGATCTTTCTGACACCGGCATTCTCTAACATGTAACTTATCCGAGCAGAAGGAATCGCCGGATCAATCGGTAAATATGCACAACCCGACTTGAGTACGGCAAGGATAGAAATAACCATTTCATGGGAGCGATCCATGCAAATTCCAATGGTGCTACCTTGTGCTACACCTTCCTTGAATAAGTAGTTAGCCAATTGATTGGCTGATTGGTTAATCTGACGATAGCTCAGCTCTGTACCATCAAAAATAGTAGCCACTTGTTCGGGTGAGTTCTTAACCTGACTTTCGAAAAGCTTCTCTATTGAGCTGTCCTTTGCATAGTCGACCTCAGTTGAATTGTTGACTACAATCAACTGTTCTGTTTCTTTGTCGCTAAGTAGTTTTAATGACTTGGTTGCTTCGGGCTCGTTTTTTATTAGATCGAAAGCTAATTGTTCAAAGTTGGATTGTAGTCGTTTGACATGTGTTTCTGTAAACAATGATTCATCGTATACCCATCCAATAAAAATTCCTTTAGACGTATCTTGAGCGATAACTTCAAGGTCAAACTTTGCAGTGGCGCCCTGATACTCTACCTGTGACAATTCGACATCAGGTATATCGATAACCATTGAATCACCGATGTTCATTGTCAACATAATTTGAAATAGTGGTGTATGTTGCCTGGTACGGATGACATCAGAGTGTTCCACTAAAACTTCAAATGGAACATCTTGATTCTTACTCGCTTCTCTATTAACGTCTCTGACGTGTGCCAGATACTCTTCAAATTTTCCGTGATCGGTGCTAGTACGTAATACTAGCGTATTAGCGAAAAATCCTATTAGATTCTCTAGCTCAGAATGCGCCCTACCTGCTACCGGAGTTCCTATTACAATATCACTAGTATTGCTATGTCGACTTATCAATAAGCCGAGTACCGCATGAAGTAACACAAACAAGGAGACTTTGTGTTTTTCTGCAATTGCTCTAAACCGTTCACTATCTGCCGGCGACAACCAGCCTTTTAGCATTCGGCCCTTGTGAGTTTTCTGGGCTGGACGCGGAAAATCTAAAGGTATTCCGTGAGAGACCGGTATATCTTTTAGTTGTTCCTTCCAAAAGTCCTGCTGCTTTAATAACTCGCTGCTCTCGATGTTTACTCTTTGCCATTCTGAATAATCACTGTATTGAATAGGCAAAAGAGGGAGCTCGACTTGTTGGTGATTAAGAATGGCGTTGTATAAGCTGGAAAATTCAGACGCAAGCACTCTAAAAGACCAACCATCAGAAGCGATATGATGCATATTGAACAATAGAATTCCCTCTTGTCCCTCCTCACCTTTCTTGGTTTTTAAGTAAGAAACTCTAATCATGAGATCATTACTAAGATCAAAGGGCAACTCAGAATCTTGCTGGATCTGTTGGTTAATCGACAGACTCTTCTTTGCTTTTGGTAGCGCAGAAAGATCATGAATATTCAGTTTCAAATTGACATTCTCTTGCACCAATTGAATCGCTTGACCATCGACTTCACTATAAATAGTCCTTAATACTTCGTGTCTTTCAACTATTCTATTTAACGCATCTTCTGCGACCTCAGTATTGAAGCGTCCGATGACTTTGTAAGCAGCAGCAATATTGTATTCAGCGGTACTACCCTGAAGTTGCTCAAGTAACCATATTCTTTGCTGGGAAAAGGAAAGCTTTGATTGCGATTGATTTAACCTTCGAATTTGGACTATTTCCTTAGAACTATCTCGATTTTCAATTAGCGCTGATAATGTACCCAATGTCGGATTCGCAAATACCTCTCTCAATGAGACTTCAATGGAAAACGTTTTTCTTATTTCGAAGACGAGTTGAGTTAATAGCAATGAGTGACCACCTAAGTCGAAAAAACTATCAGTTTTTTTCAACTGCCCCTCAATGGGCAATAGTAATTTCCATACTTCCGATAGCCTGTTCTCATTACTATTCAACTCTTCTAAAGACTCATCGCATAAGTTGATTTTAGCTTCAGGTAATTTCTTTCTATCAAGCTTGCCATTACTATTGGTCGGCAGCTTGTTTACAAGGATTATTATTGAAGGCAACATATACTCAGGAAGTAGAGATGCCAACTCAATTTTTAGATTCTCAGTAAAGCCAGAAGAAGGCTCTTCGATGATCTCAACTTTTTCAATGTTTTCCGGGCTAACTAGATCCTCAGGCAAAACGTATGCGACGAGTCGCGCATTCCCTTTGTCTTTTTCATCAAGCAAAACAGCTGCCTGCCTAACGGAGGTTTGATGACTAATAGTACTTTCGATTTCTCCAAGCTCAATTCGATGACCACGTAATTTCACTTGTTCATCGCCCCTTCCGTAAAACTCTAACTCGCCTGAGTTATTCCAGCGCGCGTAGTCACCCGTTGCGTACATGAATGAATCTAGGTCAACGATATCTCGAACAAACTTTTGTTGCGTGATTGAATCATTATTTAAATACCCAGACGAAACAGCGTCCCCAGCGATATAAAGTTCTCCGACGCAACCTACCGGCTGACGCATTTTATTACGGTCAAGAACGTAACACCTGTATCCATTTAGTGGTGTTCCAATCGTAACTTTCTGTGCCTCTGCTTTGAATCTCTTAGACGTCGCCCAAACCGTTGCTTCAGTTGGGCCATACATGTTTAAGATCTCGGCTGAGAATTGGTGTTGAAGAGAGCTAAGCAAGCTATTAGGCAATGCTTCCCCACCCAAGAATATCTTCTTTAAGCTAGAGGCCGTCGGTTTATCGTCGGCCTTCGATTGGCTTTGATCTTCCAAAAGATTTAAAAATGCATAAGAAGGTGTACACTGAACGTGAGTAATACTGTGTTTCGTAATCAAATCTAGAATCGATAAAGACTCTTTGGTTTCTTGGACCTGATTCGATTTCTCGCTAGCTACTTGAGCACTGCTGCTCTTTAAATCAGGAGCAATTACAACCTTAAAACCGTGGGATAATGCGCCAAATAATTCCAAAACTGAAATATCAAACGAAATACTTGTGACCGCCAACCAAACTCTCAAACTCTTACTTTCAATATTGTCCTCTAAGTGCTCGTTCATCGCAGCTAAGAATGTTGAGAGATTTTTGTGAGAAATTCTTACCGCTTTAGGTGTACCAGTAGAACCGGATGTATAAATAACATAAGCTAAGTTAGTTTTATCAACAGTTGGAAGTGCTTTTTCGCTTGTAGAAAACATTCCCAAAGTCGATGTTTCTAGTTCTTTTGAACTAAGAGTCAAACGACAACCACTGTCTTTGATCATTAGCTTAACTCGTTCCTCTGGTAAAGATAGGTCCAATGGGAGATACGCGGCTCCTGATTTTAGAATTCCGTATAAGCCAACCACCATCTCAACGGATCGTTCTATCTGAAGCCCTACCACATCGTTGGGACCGATATTGCGTTCCAATAAATAGTTCGCTAATTGAGTAGAACGTTCATCTAGTTCACGATAACTTAACTGGTTATTCCCCGAGACTAGTGCAATTGAGTCAGTTTTTTCCTCTACTTGCTGTTTCAATGCGCTCAACACTTCCAAGCTCGAAAGTTGAGTTTCCGATTGCCCGGATCGCTCGAGCTTAGTTATCGCTTCTCCCATATCATTAGAATTGATATCAAGAGTGCTTAATAAAGCGTTTGGACTTCGAATCGCCTTATCAAGTAGTTCAGTAAAATTATTCGAAAGTGTCTCTATTGTTGTTTTGTTAAAGAGCTCAGTAGAAAATGTCCAATCCAGTACCAGCCCGTTTTGCTGTTCTTCTATTGAAAGCTCAATATCAAATTTTGCATTCTGAGGCTTGGGGGTGACGTCTTTAATAACAAGGTTAGGTAGTCTAATTTCACCTTTCTTCTGACTGTGTAATGTAATAAAGATTTGGAAGATTGGTGAGTAGCTAAGACTTCGCTCTGGTTTAATGTAATCTACGAGCATTTCAAATGGCACTGACTGATGAGAATAGGCATCCATTAACATTTGAGAGTTTTTATTCAGAAGGCTTTCGAATGTATCTTTCTCATCTATTTCTGTTCTAAGTACTAGTGAATTAGCAAAATACCCAACCAGTTCCTCAAGTTCTTTTTCTTCTCGTCCGGCGATAGGAGTCCCCATTACCACATCGTTTTGCATGGACCACCGAGAAATCAAGACAGAAAATGCCGTTTGTAAAAGCATAAATAAGGTAAAGTTATTTTCACCTGAGTAATGTTTCGCTTTTTGCAACAACGCAGAATCAATTTTTGTCGATAGAACATCACCTTCAAAAGACAGTTCTTGAGGTCTAGGCTTGTCGGTATGAACCGAATGCAAGTCGGGGATCCCAGAAAGCTTGTTCGACCAATACTCCGTTTCTTCCTCGAAAAACTCATAATTTTTTTCTTGCCAAAAAGCAAAATCAGAGTATTGGAGTACTAGCTCGCTTAAATTTACTTCTCTCGAATCACGGCTAGCCTGATAAAACTCTATGAATTCTCTTGTCAATATTTCTAAAGACCAGCCATCACAAGCAATGTGATGCAAAGTGATATGGAAAATATGCCTTTGTTCATCGAGTTTAAGAAGCAGCCCTCTAATCTTGAGCTCTTCGCTAAGCTCGAAGCCTCGGTTCATTTCTCTAGCGAGGAGCTCTTCTGATTTTCGATTGCTGCTAGAGTCATTTTTATCACTCAAGTCGACAATACTGAATTCTGGGCAACCCTTATCTAGAACATACTGCCTTTGTTCATCGGCTCCGAACACGGTTCGCAAGACTTCGTGTCTATTTGCTAGCCCATAGAGCGCCGCTTTTAGACTTTTGTGGTCAACTGGGCCGGATAATTCTAATGTGAGCGGTATATTATATTGAGTTGATTTTTCTTCTAATTTCTCTATAAACCAGAGGCGCTTTTGGGTGAAAGAAAGAGGCGCAGAGCTTCGATTTAATTTTTCTAACTGACTTTTTCCTTTCTTAACCTGGTGATTTTCACTGATGTGGGTGATTAACTTCGCTTTGTTTTCGCGCAGCAGCGAAATAAGGTCTTCAGTAGGCGGTTCATCAAACAGCACATCTAATTGACCAGCTTCTACACTGAGCTCAACATTTTGTTCTACACATTTTTTTAGGACTAACTCTATACTCATCTCGATAATTCCGTTTATATCGTCACTTTGTTCTTTCTTTTCTGTTCTTCAAATACTAAAAACTCTGTAGCACCCGCAGCACTATTTATGACCGTCGCTTCGCTTTTAGTGTGTACACCACGCAAGAAGGAGCCCCCATAAGTCCCTGACAAAGAGAAAAAGCCCCAAATCATTCTATAAGTGCCAAATCCATTGACCGGATCACAAGAAACAATTAAATCCGGATCGCAATAGCTTTGAATCAGCCAGTCGTTATCTTGTATTAATTGGTCGATTGAAGAGAGCCAGTCTGTATTAGAATAGGAACGACCAACAATCACGTCATCACCACCGGCAGATTTTGACTTCTTTAGGACGAGGTCATGTTGTCGTTCTTTCAAAAATTCTCTTGTGTCGTAACACTTCTTTTGAAAACAGACTTCCTCTACACCTAATTTCGAGGACCAGGGCATGTATTTATTGATAAGCTCAATTTCCGGGTCACTCAGACTGCTTTGGAAATCCGCTCGATGTACCAACGAGAATAAGTGTTTGTTACCATGTAGCACTAAACTCGAGTCGTCAGGATAGTAGAACTGCTTTTTAAGAGCTGCCGATTGAACCTGGCTATACAGCTTTTCAGAAATATCAGCGGCGTCCTCAATGGCTAGAATAAAAGCATCCATTTCTTCGTCACGACAATGAATATAACCTTGTTCACTAATAGAAAATTTATCTAGGTCGGTTATAAAAAAGACGTTACCAAAGTCAAGATTTTTCGGACGAGATAATTCATACACTTTCTGGAATTCGGCCTCAATCTTTCTTAGATTCTCTTCAGAGAGGTTAGGCATATAAAATAAGACGTTACCTTTAGATTTTTTATTTTTCAACCTAAACATTGAACGACTTACTGCTTTGAAAAGGCTTTCACAAACATGATGATGCTTCAAATTCCACTGGCTTGTTTCTTCAAAATCTTGAAGCGAAGAAAGAACTTCTCTGTAAAGCCAATCCATTTGCCAACCACCCAACGCCCCCCCGCAATTGGCTTCCAAAATTTTAAATACACCCGACTCAATAATAGCGTCAAACCTAATCGGCAGGTCGTTTTGGTCAAAGTTGTAGGAATCAAAGAATTCTTTGGCAACTTGTGAAACATCAAGAAAATCACAAAATTCACTATTCCCTAAGCTAGACAAGAACTTTAAACCCTTGAACAAAATCAACGGAAGTTCCGCAACGACTTCCTTCATTTGAGCAAGTTTTGCATCGTCAACTATATATGGCCAAGGGCTAACTCGATGCTTCTCGTCATATTCGTGCATAAAACTCGAAATAAGTGACGAGCGATAATTAAATGTCTTAGCATGAATATCTGGATTGAGCTCAAGCAGCTGTGTTAGCTGCTCAAACCGCTGCGACTCTGATAGTAAGCTTTTTTCTTGTGAAGCCTTCATACGTTCCCTAATTCTTTTTACACTTCTTCGAGTAACTCGACGAACTATTTAAATGGTTATCTTTTGCTTTTTATTGGTATTGGTTGTTTTCCTAGCAAACACTAATCTTTGCTCTATCGATGTGGCAATTTCTCTGATGCTATTCTTCTTAAAAAACTCTTTGTACTCTAGCTCTACTTGATACTCCTCTTTTAGTAGAGAGAACATTTTTGTGACAAGTAATGAGTGACCACCAATATCAAAAAAATTGTCAAGCACACAGATATCTTTCCTACCGAGGAGGCTTTTCCAGATAGTTAACAATTTCTTTTCAACGCTGCTATTTGGTTTCTGTAATTCACGATCTTTAGATGGAGTCCATAACGACCGAAGCTGCTTAGTGTCTAATTTTCCATTTACAGTAAGTGGCATGGCTTCAAGGACGACGATGTCAGTGGGAATCATGTAGTTTGGCAAGTGTTCTTTGAGTAGACTTTTAAAGTCTGCATTATTAAATTCACCCTGTTGTTCGCCCATAGCATCTGAATGAGTTAACACAACAAACGCGACTATAGCGTCTTCGTTTTGATTGTTTTTGGAGACTAAGCAACTAACATTTTCTATGGGTGCAACCTGAAGTAGGGCTGCTTCAATTTCGGCTAGCTCTACCCTAAAACCTCTCACTTTTATTTGCCGATCTTTTCTTCCTTCGAAAACAACATTTCCATCAAGCAGGTATCGTCCCATATCACCGGAAAGATAAATAACATCATCTCTCAGCTCAGAAGCTGGATTAGAGATGAATTTTGTTTCAGTAAGAAGTGGGTCGTTCTTATACCCTCGGGTTAGGCAATGTGAACGAATTCCTATTTCTCCTAACTCACCGACACCACATTGAACATGATTATCATTGAGAATCACTAGGTCTGTGTCATCGATACCTTTTCCGACAGGCAACGATGAATACCTAAGATCAATATTTTCTGCACTTAGAGGCTCGTAGTAACTTACGGCACGACTAGTTTCAGTAGAACCATAAAGGTTGACTAACTTTACGTTGGGGGCCTTATCAGCAAACGATTCAATCTGGCTATAGTTAAGTTGCTCTCCCGCAAAAAACGCGGCTTTAATACTAGGGAGCTTGTTCTCTTGATTGCCTAACACATAATTGGCCAAACTAGGTGTCAAATGAACCACTGAAACAGCTGCTTCCTCTAGCCACACATCGACTCTTGAGAATTCAAATTCGGCTTTAGATGGTATACAAATCGTTCCGCCGAGGCACAATGGAGTAAACATATCTCTCTGCAACGGGTCGTGTAACAAGCCTGAAAGCATGCCGAAACGGTCTCGGCTAGAAAGTTCAAAGCGCTCTGCCATCCAAGACATAAAATTAGTGAGAGATCCGTGTCGACCCTCAATAACCTTAGGTAGCCCTTCTGTTCCCGATGACAAGGCAACATAAGCTACATCATTAAACTGGCAATCCTCCGACTTAAATGACTCTTCTCTCTCAATGAATTCGGTGAGGCCAACTTCACTATCATTAATGTTGAACAACAGACTATCTAATTGATGAACAGCGCTAACTATTTCATTTTCAAGTTTTGATTGACCTAAAGTAATGACTGCTCGCGGTGATATAGTTTCTATTTGGCGATTAAGTTTTTTTGCCGGAGTTTCACTTGAGAGCATAATGTATGCCCCACCCGCTTTAAAAATAGCGAGTACTGCGATTACCAATAAATCGCTTCGTTCCGCCATTATGGCTATGACATCTTGTTTTCGAATCCCTCGAGCTATTAACTGACTTGCAAAGTAACTAGAGGTTAGATTGAGCGCTTTATAACTCCACTTCAAGCCATCGAATTCAATCGCAGTATGTTCAGGATGAGTGCTTGCGTATTGTTCGAAAATCTGATGAACAGAACCACACCATTTTGCTCTTTGTTTTGGAAGCAAACTCGGCAGGTTGTCATTTAATGAAGGTAACCTATGCGAAGCTTTAGGATTGAATTCACAGAAAGAATAGTCTCCGCACTTCAATTCTGATGAAGATGCGACTTGTTCGAGCAACGAAATGTATTGCGATACCAGCAGCTTGATCGCTTTTGAACTGTATTTCTGTTGGTTAAAAACGCATTCTATTTCAATTTGGGGCTTAGAATCATCGACATAAAGCGTTAGGTCAAACTTACTATCGATCGCGACCGGTTCAAGTAGCTCTGCACTAATGAGCCTTCCCTGACATTCAATTTGCGGTATATTCAGGAAATTAAGAAAGACATTCAATACAGAGCTTTTACTTCCATTCCTTTGCAACTCGGCCGCCCTGATTATTTCTTCAAAAGGCAGATCCTGATTAGCAAAAACGTCTTTCAGCTTATTCGATTGCTTAACAAAAAAGCTTTCAAAACTCTCGTTCAAGTTGATAATACTTCTCACTGGAAGATTATTAACAAAACTTCCAAAGATTTCCTCAGTTCCAGGAAGATTCCTACCGGACACAGGAATACCGATGAGTATATCGCTCTCACCTGTCAAGCGACTCAACCAGAGAGACAAGCTCGACTGAAATAAACTAAACAAGCTCGTTTTGTTTGTTTTAGCTATTTGATGTAGTCGATTGCTGATTACTAAATCAACATTAACCGTAAATCTGTTGTCTCTATCCTCTTTTTCTGTCCGTGCATTTATCGAATGTCGTTCGATGATAGGAATCCCTGAAGACTGGTTACAATTCTTAAGATAATCCCTCCAGAAAAACTTTTGCTGTTGATACGCTTCCGTCCTCGCAAATCTTTGTTGCCATCTCGCATAGTCTAGATAGCTTAGATGAACCTCAGAGTCTTTTGAGCAAACTGAATTCTCTTGGTTTATTGGACTGTTCTCTTGAAAAGAAACACTTATTGCCTGTTCGTACAAATCTACAAATTCTTTTACAAACATGCTTAGCGACCAGCCGTCACATACGATGTGGTGAAACCTAACAGAAAGTAACCAACTATTTTCGTCCAACTTAATGACCAGAAACGAGACAAGCGAATCAGTCAAAAGGTTGATCTTCTTTAAGGCGTGTTCTTTAGATACAAGTAAAGCGCTTTGATACTTAAGATCCTCTGGCTCCTTACATTTGTCGATAAAGTCAATACTCGGAATTTTACCGGCGCTCACTTCCTGAACTGGTCCGTCAGGTGTGTTCACTATGGCAGTACGTAAAATCTCATGACGATTGCAAATCGCAGAGAGTGAATTCTTAACTGCATTAAGATCATATTGGCCTGTAATCTTAACTCCACCCGAAATGTTGTTCTCATTGGTCTGCTCGTTCAACTGTTCTACAAACCAGATACGAAACTGGGAAGCGCTAAGCGGTGCAGTATTTTTAGTTGATTCACGGATTATTTCTGGTGTCCGATTCGCCTCTAAAAGCAACTTTTCAAGACTAGCCGCTAGCTCCCTCATATTTTGGGTTCTAAACACGAGACTAGCAGGGACTTTGATATTGTACTTGGATGACATTCGGTGGATCATTTTAGTAATCAATAATGAATGCCCTCCAAGTTCAAAGAAATTATCTAGGAGACTTAACTTGTCTTCGTCTATTTCTAGCAGCTCACTCCAAATCACCCTTAGCTTTATTTCTAATTCTGATTTTGGTTCAATAACTTTTCGATTCGGTAGACGTTTTTTTGGCTCAAGCAAGGCTTTACGATCGACCTTCTGACTTTCGGTCAGGGGTAATTTATCGAGAAACTCCAAGCTTTCAGGAATCATATATGAAGGTAAGTGTTGGCTAAGAAAATCGCGAATTTCAACCGCCAGCTCAGTTAAATCAGCCTGACTTTTTGCGTTCTGATTCAAAACTATGAATGCTACAAGGTGTCCAGTCCTATCGCCACTTTCCAATTTCTCGAAGTGTTTCACAGCACTGTCTGAAACCTTCTCAAACAGGTTAAGTACACTCTCTATTTCCCCTAGCTCGACTCGGTACCCTCTAATCTTTAATTGAGAGTCTTTCCTCCCAGAAAAATACACTTTTCCAGTGTAATCTAAGAATCCAAGGTCGCCAGTTCTATAAACTTTGTTAAAACCATGAAAATCGGAAAGGAACATTTGGCTTGTCAACTTTGGATTATTCCAGTAACCGTTTGCGAGGCTATTTCCCGCAATATAAATTTCTCCAACAGAACCGATTGGGCAGCATTGTCCCCACTTATCTAAAATCAAGATAGTTCGCTCACCAATCGGTTTCCCGATACTAACCGTATTAATGTCTTCTCTTTGGAGTTCATTTAAAGTGCTAGTCACTACGCATTCGGTTGGCCCGTACGCGTTGAACAACCTACAACCTTTCTCATAGTCGAACCAGCTACTCACCGCACTGCTGCTTAATGCTTCTCCTCCAACGACCAATCGATCGAGCTTAACTTTATTCCAATGTTTTTGATATTCAATATCAGTTAGCTGTACCAAGTAAGCCGGCGTCAAATCAGTAACTGTAATATTATTTTTTTCTAAGTGATCAAAGAAAACTTCCGGCTCCTGGTAGCTAGTTTCCGACACATGCAAAGTTGCTCCTACAGAAAGTGCGGCGAACGTCTGCTCTAGAAACGTATCGAAACTAAAAGAAGCTATTTGATAGACTTGATCTTTATCAGTAATATCAAGCTGATTAATACAATCTGAAATATGTGAACCAATAGCCTTTTGCTCAACCATTACTCCTTTAGGCTTCCCTGTCGACCCCGAAGTGTAAATTACGTAAGCTAAACCAGACTCTTTTGACTGACTTAAATCAAAATCAACACCACGTTTAAGCTGGTCATACTTCGTAAAATCAGAAATAGTCACTAGTTTTACTTTGTTATTTAAGAGCACTTCTTCCAGCTCAGTTTCCTTATTGCTTGTAGAAAAAATTAACCGAGAGCCTGAATCTTTCAATAAAGATTCTATTTTTAGTACTGGCGCCTCAAAGTCGATTGGGAAGAAAACACACTCGGCCTTGGAAATTGCAATAATTGCAATCAGGTGTTCAATTGTTCTAGGAAGGCATACTCCGATAAGATCCCCTCTCTTGGCTTTATGCAAGGTCAAGATATCAATGGCTAGCTTGTTCGATAAGTCATCTAACTCGCCGTAAGAGATTGAGCGCTTACCAATGACAATTGCGCTCTTATCTTTAAACTGCCTAGCGATTTTGGTTAAGCCTGAATGTAAGGTTTTGAATGACTCTCCATTGTTTTGGCTAGCGCTCTCGTTAGCAATTCTTTTAATCAGAGAAGCTTCTTTAGTAGGTACTATTGATAAATCTCTAATAGGCTGAGCGCTATCTGATACTATCTGGTTTATCAGATATTGAATTCTCTCTATAAAATAGCAAATATCTAGGCTATCAAAATAGTCGTAGTTAAAGTCGACTAGCACATTGGTATCACTTTTTTTGCTTCCTTCCCAAACCGTTATAGATAATGGTGTTGCCTCATAATGATGGGTCAGATAGTTTAGCTCGCTTGTTTGCCCCTCAAATACAATTTCCTGATTCATTTTTAAATAATTGAAATCAACAGCAAAGGGAGCGTAAGTTTCTTGCGGCCTTCTATTAGTCTGCTTCAAATGACTGATCGGAAAACGTTGATGTCTAAGATTGCTTCTTTGATTCTTTGAAATCGCTTGGCAGAGCTCAATGACGGTTAGTGTGTTATCGATAGTCATCTTAAATGGACTAACGTTGGTAAATACTCCAATCATTCTTTTTTGAGCTTTACCTCTCCGATTATGAAGAGGTACGCCAATGACAAGTTCGTTTCTTGTGTAATAACGATTTAAGTAGATTATTACGATGGCTTGAAATATTTGCGCGAGTGAAACCGAGTTTTCCTTAGCGATCAAATCAAGTTTACGACAATTTTCATAGGAGATAGTAAAGCTTTGCCGACCACTTTCTTCTGTTTTTGTGCTACTCGAATTCTCCGTCTTTTTCTTTGTTATAAAGTCAGAGTCACCCGAATTACTATGGCCTTGCCAATACGCCTTATCCTGACGATATTTGATTGAATCTAAATAGGCTACATCAGCTCGGCAAACCTGTTCCCAACTTGAAGTTAAAATAGGACCAGAAGCCGAGTTGTCGTTCATAACAACGCTCTGCTCCATTACCCCAATGGCTTGATAGCTTACCGAAAGTGCGTTAGCCCAGTTGGCGAACCCCCAACCATCCATAATGAGGTGATGAGCGATCCCAAAATAGTAATAGCAGTCATCTGCTAACTTTAAAATTGCGGCTCTAAAAAGTTCGGCGTTTTCAGTTTCAAATAGAGCATTGAACTGTTTTTTTAACCACTTGTCAGCTTCTAATTTAGGCTCAGAAAAAGCGCTAAGATCAAACAAGTCAATGTCTGTGGTTCGCTTCCGTGCAATGTACTGGTTTACCTCTTCCCCTTCAGAGATTATCCGGATTCCGAAAGCATCGTTGTTTTCCACAACTATTTTATGAGCAAGTTTGAGGACTGTTAAATCGACCGATGGCAGAGTTAAATAACCACCGATATTGAATCTAGGATTCTCTGAGGACTGAACCTGATCATAGTATATATCCAATTGAGGAAGCGTTAGTGGAAATAGCGACTCTAAGTTATTCGTGTCCATTTCTAATACGCCCCTTTAACAATATTCCGCAATCAGTTGTTGATTGATGCGGTCAGATTGATTGCTATTAAGGTGTGTATCCAACTTTCCTTGGTCCATTACAAAGAGCTTATCGGCGACGTCAAAATACTTGTCATCATGGCTAATAACCACTACCGCCTTATTCTTGCGTTTTAGTTCTGGCAAAATTTGCCGGTAAAACACTTTTTTAAAGACAGGATCTTGGTCAGCTGCCCATTCATCAAACAAATAGAGCGACTTGTCTTCGAGAAATGCCACCAACAGCGCTAAACGCTTCCTTTGCCCGTCGGATAATGAAGTCGTAGAGAAGCGCCCATCTTTTATAGAAACTTTTTGTGATAAATGAAGTAGTTTTAAATATTCTTCTATCTTGCTTTTGGAAGACTCTTCAATTTCTGTTAGAACTCGGTCAAACAAAAAGAAATCGGTATATATTGCACAAACTTCCTGACGGTAGCTGTTCAAGGTGGACTGTTCCAATTGATTCGAATCAAATAAGATCTGCCCCTCGCTTGGAGAGTAATGTAGAGTAATCAGCTTACTTAATGTCGATTTTCCAGAACCATTTGCTCCAATTACAAAACTAACCTTACCTCGCTCGATTTCTAAGTCTATCGGACCGACTCTAAAGCCTTTCTCGTCATTCTGAGAATCATATTGGTAAGTGACGCCATTAAACCTAATTTTCTCCCAGTCTTTAACTGATGAAATATTATCACTGGCATTTTCTTCAGGGATATCACCTAACAGCTTGTCGATCTTTCTCACAGAAACAAAGGCAATGGTTAGTTGTGGAATCGAGTTAAGTACGATCCCCATCGGCCCGACCAAATAAAGTAGAGCCATAACCACTCCCACTAATTCTTCCTGAGTGATAGAGTGGTAATTAACAAAGACAAAACTGACAAGACCAATAACTAGAAAACTTAGTAGCTCTCCGAAACTAGCAGTAGCATTGACGATTGTATGTGCGAGCTTTTCATCTTTCAATACATCATTTTCGTGCTTTACGAGTATTTGTTTGAAGAAAGCTTTCTTTTTCTCGTTATTTAATTTAAGTTCTTTTGCGCCGTAGACAAGCGCTCTTAATCCTTCCTGTAACTCGTCTCGTGTATCTCTGGCTCTAGTAAAGATTTTTCGACCAACTAGCATCGGAATTTGGTAAGCGACAACACCAAATACGATTGCCAGAATCACCAACTTAAAAACTTCTGCATTTAGGTAAAGTAAGAAACCTAACATTCCAATTAATGAAACAGCATTGACTAATAGCCCAGGAAATACTCTTGCCCCCATGACGACCCTTGGTACATCTAGATTTATCGAAGCAATTAATTTTGATGACCCAAGCCTTTCCAATGCAGCAATCGGCGCTGAAGAAATTCTTTTGTAGAATTCCATTCTAAAATCTTTGGAAACCAATGTAGCAACTCTTAACAGCATCACTTCAGAAATTGTTCTAACAAAAAGAATTAGAATGCAAGCGAAGAAAAAGACTGAAGCAAGCTTAAGTTGAGCCACTTCTAAGCCTAGTATGATATCTGGTGCGGCTTCGACTTGCATGAGCGCAGTATCTTGAGGCGCCACACTAATTAAAACTAAAGGAATTAATGCAGAATAACCAATACCGGCAACAGCCCCTAAGAAGATTGATATAAACACCTTATTAGGCGCTTTTTGAGTAAAACGTTCAAACAACTTCATCATTGCACCTCCTTACTTGTCGAAGGGGTTAACTTAATGACTGAACTACTCTTTTGTGTTTGTTGGAGCTGTTGAAATGTGAGTAACTTATGAAACTCAACATTTCGAAATTTTTCTAACATGTCGTCATAATGTTCACTACCCACTTGACCTGACTGTCCGGGAGCATTCATATAGAGGTGCTCTGCTCCCTCAGCATTAAAACTAATAACCTGTCTAAAACCAGCGCCAAATGTTTGAACATATCCATCCGACTTATCAAAACTTGAACCGGCAACATTAATGGTGTTTGCAGAACCGCCATTGCTAATTCTTCTTTCAAATAGTGAGTCTAAAAGTTTCATTTGACTAAATGGTGAATGGGTATAGAGCGTATTCTGCAAATCCCCCAACGCCCAGTCATTCATATTACTACCGCGTATTTTGGTGAGCTCATCAAGTGCTGAGTCAAGTGCGCTCGTAGCAATCTCATTACAATCCTCTTTAAGACTTGTTGTGATCTCATCACACCAAGTGCTTTGTTTAGTTAAGACTTTATTAATAATTTCAGGACTTATCGTCGAAACGAGGTTTACCAGGATTCTAGAGTGGGCTTTCTTATTCCAGGCCGAATTGATTTCATCGCCAAAAAGCTTTTGTCTCACATGTCTAACCCACCCGAAGTAAATCGACGCAGCCTGACTATTGCGAGTGACGTTACCGTCCCAGCTTTTAATAAGACTCATAGCTTTTTTCTGTCTAGGTCCCTGGACTTTTAGATGACTTAGATAACCTAGAAGTGGCTTAGTGGAGAGGTCGATTTCGTCTGACAGGATTTCAATCATGGACTCGGAATTTAGAGCCCCATCTTGCTCTGTCTTATAATTGATTAATTGCTCAATCCTTTGCGCCCTGGCTGGGTTTGCCCAATCGTTTGAAATGAAATAAGGATAACTCGCATCAATAATTCGATTATTCGCCGAAATAATGTAACCTGACTCTGGATTATATTCTTGCGGCATTTCTTCATAAGGAATATAGCTAACCCAATCGTTGTTACCGCTCGATCCAGAAACCGGCAACATACCATTACCAATATTTCTCTTAGGAATTTTACCGACTGCAATATAACCAATGTTGTTTTGTTTATCTGCATAGAGCATGTTGAGCGTTGGTGCCACGTGGAAGCTTAGTGCACTCTTAAAGCTTTTCCAATCTTTTGCATAGCCTATGCGAAAGAAAGATTCGTAAGTTGTATCCCGCTCGGTTAATGCCGTCCAGCGAAGCGATACGGGTTGCTCTACACCCGGCACGCCATCACTAACTATCGGACCATGAATTGTTTTACGCAGTTCTATTTCAATGGGCTCAACTTGGTTTCTAAAAGCAGCTGGAAAATCAGGTTTAACTCTAATTTTTGATAGACTCGTTTCGAACGCTAGAACTTCCTCACCGACTCTATAGTATCCGGGATTACCTATTACTGGTTGTTCGATATACAGATCTTGTACATCTGCCATCAGGTTTGTACCACCCCATGCAATATTCTTATTCTTACCGAATACGACTACAGGTAATCCAACTAGCGACATTCCAGAGGCATTAAGCTTTTTTCCCTTCTGTGATACCGCGTACCAAAGCGAGGGAATTTGCAGACCTAAATGAGGATCGTTTGTAAGAATTGCGTTTTTACTCTCGGTTAACTTTCCAGATATTACCCAAGCGTTACTCCCAGCATACTTGCTACTAAGTTTGGTGGTTTCTTTGAACTTTTCAAACTTGGCTAATAGGGATATAGCATTATTTTTAGAGTTGTTGCTTTTATTTTCTTGAACAACGTCGCTTGGGAAGTCAGGAAATATCGCTGTTAGTTGTTCATTATCTAAGTATTGTGCAGCCACAAATCGTTGTAATTCCGAACCTAGGTTCCCACCAAGATCTAAGGCAAACATTTTTGACCAAGCGAGCGAATCCTCGACCTCCCAAGGTTCGGGCTTTACATCAAGTATTACAAATTCAATTGGCAAGTGATTTTGGTTTTTAGCCAGCCATGCGTTGATCCCATTAGTATAGGCTTGTAAAGAATCAATAGCTTCGGAACTTAAGTACGCCTTTGATTTTTTTGCTGCTTCATATATATCTAAGGTGCGAATCCATATATCAGTGTCGAGCGCACTCTTACCAAATATTTCGCTAAGCGTTCCTTGACTTAATCTTTTCTGAAGCTCCAATTGCCAAAGCCTGTCCTGCGCATGAACGTAGCCCATCGCAAAAAAAATATCAGAATCAAATCTCGCAGAGAGATGAGCGACACCATTATCATCTCTAAGAATTCGTACTTCATCATGAATTCCTGAGACTATAAATGATCCACTTTCCGGAGGTAACGCCTTAGTAATTATCGTTTGGTATGCATACCAATAAAATAAAAATCCCGGCATTATAATAAAGATCACCGCCCTTGTTAAAAGCGGGTTTTTTTTTAGCAAATTTCTTTCCCTTAATACAACATTGTGTATAAAAAAAATAACTTAGTTATTACTATTGATTATTTTCTATACAAGATATTTTCAACTACACTTAGAAAGTATTTGTATAATCTATTTTCGCGATATATATATCACCAATAGTATGAGTGGTCTATTACATATTAATGAATTAAAATTTTTTCGCTTAAAATATCTCACGCTAGAATATTAATCTCACTTCTGGGATATTTATAAATCTGTATGTTTTTTAAACGTAATGATTGCAAGTTGTTAGTTTAATAAGAGTTTCTTTCATAACTAAAAAAATAAAATCTCACAAAGAAATATTACGGTTAATTTTTTAAACTCCGTCGTTGACACCGCAAAACATTCCCTTGTGAGATAATATTATTTATCGACAAATCAATTATGAAAATATTTTTCTTAGCTTTGCATTCTGCCCTTTAAGCGATCAATTATGAATGATATGCTGTCGCATGAAATCGTAACTAAAATGATTGATAGGGAACTTTGATGAGCGAATCAAAATGGTTTGTTAGACCAAATAATAAACCAGATAGCGAACTGAGATTATTCTGTTTTCCATACGCAGGCGGTAGCGCCGCTACTTTTATTCCATGGGAGAATAATTTACCTTCATGGGTAGAGCTAATTGCCATACAGCCGCCCGGTAGATCATCGCGTATGTTTGAATCCCCCTTCAACGATATGAATTTGCTGGTTGAAGACTTACTAGCACCTTTTTCTGAACTTCTGGATAAACCTTACATATTATTTGGTCATAGCCTAGGCAGTAGAGTCGCTTACGAATTAGTAAAGCTATGCCAATTGCGTGAACTTCCCTTACCGAGACATTTTATAGCTTCAGGTAGTCGCGCGCCCTTCATACCCTGTAGGGAAAAACCAATTTATGACTTACCTGAAGATGACTTTTTAAGAGAACTGAGGTCATTAAATGGAACTCCAAAAGAAATATTGGATAACCAGGAGTTAATGTCGTTATTGTTACCCTTACTCAGAGCAGACTTTCAAATCGCTGATGAATACTGCGCTGTCAAAAGTCTAATAGATACTACAATTACGGTTTTGAGTGGGGTCTCCGACACTGATATAAAACAAGAAGACCTAGAAAGCTGGGGAGAATTATTTCGAAAGATAGACTCAGTTCATGTTTTACCTGGCGGCCATTTTTTTGTCGAATCGAATGCGACAGCTGTATTAAAAATAGTCAACACTATAATCAGAAAAGAATTTGATTTGTTCGCCAAGTTGCAAGGTAGAAAGGAATTGGAATCTGCTTAAACGTACATAACCAGTTTATCCTGAAGCTTCCATAACCGGTGCAAATTTCACGATGCATTTTCACCACCCTTTCATATCTGAACCTAAGATTTGTAACTTTTTCTCTTACGAGAATTTATTCGTTATTGAAAGCAACTTTAACTTAGAGAAGTATAATCGGTCACTTTTTACTCAATTCGGGATCGATTTTCCAAATCAATTATTCTCTTCGGTAAAAAAACGACAGGCCGAATTTTTAGCAGGACGAGTCGTAGCAAAGCATGGATTAAGAAAATTTGGAAAAGCCCATATACCTGTTAGTATAGGAGAAAAACGTGCACCAATTTGGCCTGATGGCATCATGGGTTCAATTTCTCATTCTGGTGAAAAAGCACTCTGCGCGATTACAAATAAAACAGACTTTAAATTCTTGGGCGTTGATCATGAAGAAATCATTAGTAATGATATATATGAGATATCAGAACAAATTTTATGTTCGGGAGAACTTCAGAGATTAGAGAGTAGCGGCCTACTATTTAACGAAGCTATAACACTTGCATTTTCTGCAAAAGAAAGCCTTTTCAAAGCACTTTTTCCAATTGTAAAAGACTATTTTAATTTTTCAGCTGCTCGGATTGAGTCAATAGACTTAAAGACCAAAACATTTAAAATTGCTTTAGTAGAAACACTAAATAGAAAACTAGGAGCGGGAAAAATCCTTAACGGCAAATATCATCTTAGTCCATCAAATGTAACAACTCTGATAGTTGAGTAAGCTAAAAATTTTGAATTGGATTAACAACCTCTTTAATACTGAAACAATAGATTAGTAATAACATTACTGTTTGATTTGTTGGTACTATAGAAGTAGCTTAGAACTTCAGTCGTTTTTTAGAACGGCGGCATTTTAGATCTTGTTAAAGACTCTGTTTATGTACTAGTGATTCTTACTTTATTTTGCTTTAATTTTCTCATTTCTTTATTGAAGTTATCAGGCCAATAGCTCACAAACTTGGGCGAGAAATTATGAGACGTCAACTCGCCATTTCTATACAAAATAGTTGTTGTTTTATGCCAAATAAAGGATAGCAAAAAAAACGACTCTAATAGAGTCGCCTTCGCTTTGTAACAGTAGAGTTATTTTTCATGCTTCAATGGTTTTTTCTTTCCTTTTTTGCCTTTGTCGTCATTATCTGCAGCACGTCCAGGCCTCTTACGTAATATGAGATCATCACCGTTCTGCTTGGTCGACTTATTCGCTCTTATAGCCGAAGAATTGGAATAATGGTCATAGCCTTTTTTGCTTTGCGTTATCTTTTTCTTTTTACAGGCTGCTGCGGTTAGTCCATCACAGTCGTTATCAACTCCAGAACTTAACGGCTTATGCTGCCGTTTTCCAGTAGGCATGCCGGAAGCAGCATCCTTTGGCTTGCCTAAACTAGAACTCACCGGTTTGTGCTGTCTTTTACCAGTGGGTAACCCTGATGCGGCATCTCGAGTTTTGATTTCTGGCTTACTACTTTCAGCCGCTTTACTCGCTGCACCTGCTGAAAACGCGAATGTTATACCCCATGCTATAACAACTAATTTTAAAATATTCATAATCCCTCCAGATTGTGATTTTGACCACCAAATTATTTTGGTCATCGATGGCAACGGTTTGAATATAGCAATGATTGACTGAATGCTTTCTGAACGAATATGTAGGCTGCGAATACATTGAAGAACGTAATCTTCAATTGCTAGCCGTTAGTTACTTCCATGTTAGGGTTTCTTAAGCGCTTATATTTGTTTATCATCGGTTATTTCTACCTGTGCACCCAACTATTACGGAACATCATGAGAGATTACATTAACGAATGGCTATCTTTGTTAGACATTTCATTAACATCAATACAAATGTCCATTGCAGTAGTGACTGTCATTGTCTTAATATCAGCCCTAATTCATCTAATATTTCATCAAGTCGTTAGTCAGTTAGTCCGAAAGCTCACACGGAAAGGACGCAAGACTTGGGAAGCTATTTTATTTGAACGACACTTATTTAGTCGACTAGCTCTGACGATCCAAGGCATCATTCTATATATTCAGGCTGGTCTTTGGCTAAATCCCAAATATGTCTTTCATGATTGGATTCAAAACCTCTCTCAGGTTTGGATAGTTATATTTATGACCCTAACCTTGTTCTCCGTGGTCGACGCCATGGCGTTTTTAATGAGACAAAACAAGCGTACCAAAAACCTTCCTTTTCAAGGCCTACTGCAAGCCGTTAAGTTATTTTTTACTATCGTTGCAATTATTGTACTAATCGCGATAGCCATTGACCGTTCGCCGATGCTAATCATTAGTGGTCTTGGTGCGATGACAGCGGTATTGTTGTTAGTCTTTAAAGACCCAATTTTAGGTTTTGTAGCGGGCATTCAATTATCAGCGAATAATTTACTCAAACTAGGCGATTGGCTCGAAATGCCAAGTTATGGCGCTGACGGCGACGTAATAGAAATTGGACTTACCACTGTCAAAGTTCAGAACTGGGATAAAACAATCACTTCCATTCCGACCTATGCGCTTATTTCAGACTCCTTTAAAAATTGGCAGGGCATGTCCGAATCGGGTGGACGAAGAATTAAACGGGCAGTATTTATTGATGTTACTAGCATTCGGTTTATGCACCAGGAGCTTATCGAGCGATTAAATAAAGCCAATTTGCTAGCCCCGTACATGAGTGAAAAGCTCAAAGAAATAGAGGACTACAATCAACAACACGACCATAATATGGAACTAAAAATTAATGGCAGAAGACTCACAAACATAGGTACCTTTAGAGCCTATTTGATCAACTATCTCAAACATCACCCTAATATACACCAGGAAATGACGTTAATCGTGCGACAACTCGAAGCTAGTGCTCAGGGAGTTCCCATTCAGATTTATGCGTTTACTAACACCACTGCTTGGGATAAATATGAGGCAATCCAAAGTGATATATTTGACCATATTTATGCGGTGATTGAAGAGTTCGAGCTGCAGATTTATCAATCGCCTAGCAGTAGTGATTTAAAAAGCTTGGGAATCAACACTAGCAAGTAGTAAACAATCCCCATACTTGACTAAGTCAAAATGGCCTCTTTTATCGGGAGTTGTATTAGAGGCTAATTAATCTATATCCATTAGTACTTCTAGTTGAAATCTTAGCTTCTCGTCTTTTAGTTCAAGATTTACTTTAGCAGAGCGCTCTTTATAAGATACTTTTTCTCTCGATTTTAATGATTGATCTGAGGCGGCTCTGGTTATCATTTTTGCAATTATATCATCGCCAAGCCATCCCAACTTTTCTATAGAAGCTGAATCTCCTTGATGCATAACATTAATTAGGAATTTGGTGGAATTGTTAAGCGCCTGAGGTTTAGTGTTGGGTACCATTAAATGCCTAGAGGTTTTCACTTTCCAAACGCCCGCTTCTCCTATTGCATTGTAAATGCTCTCGCCGTTCACTTGTCTTATGTGAAGCGCTGTATTTTCATCGATACCAAATCCGGTTGACAATTGAGTATCTGCCAGCAAGCGGATTAATCTAAATAGTCTATTCCGCTGAGAAAAATGAGTGTCAACTAAACCGATGGGTAGTAAATCAAATCCCCCATTCTTGAAGTAGGTTAATGAGTCTAAAGAGGTGCCCTGCTCACAACTCTTCTCAAAGCTACACTGCTTTGAAGGGGGTTGATTGGTGTAAACGGAACCGTTGAACAAACCATCGATGGAGGGACCGTTAGTTACCATCGGTACTATCTGACCATTGATTTCTCCGCCACTTTGTACTGCACTACCGGCACTAGTACCAGCAACAACTATTTGACCAAGGTTAAAACGTCGTTTTAAAGAAAGATAATACTCAGAAAACTTGTTCGGCTTTATATTAGTGTTAGAGAATGCTTTTAATGTCAAATATTGATCGCCGCCATTAAAGAACAATCCATCTGCTCGATTAATTAGCTGTTCAATATACTGAGGGTTTTCACAAAATCGCTTTTGATATTTCGTCAAAAAAGGATAGATAGTTTCTCTATTAAACTGAGAAAAAGCCTTACTCCGGTTATTATCCAAATCCGTACAAGAAAGATCTTTCTCATTAAGTATTTGATTAAGATTGGCATCTAGCGGCAGCCAAGCAACATCAACTTCAAAATGACCAAATAATTGTATATAGAAACTAACAGCGTCGAACGGATTATTTGCAGAAGCAGTACTCACTAGTACCAGTGGCTTTTTCGACGGACTTTTATTTTTAACAAGGTCGACAAAATGTTGAATGATTTCTACTGAATGCGGGTCACTGTTTTCCAAATTAACAAATTCGGTCAATGGTTTACCTAAAGCATCTGTCACCGGCTCGGTCAGCGTATGAAAAACAAAATCCCACTCTTTAGGGCTTAAGCTATCTAGGATTTTACGACCCAATATTTGAGTGTCAGTGAGCTTTAGATTATCGAGTCGTGATAACAGTTCTGAACGAGTCACTTTAGCTTGATTAAAACGCAAAGTATATTTATTTAGCAATGCGACAATATTGCTAGCGACTTCGACTGTACCAAAACTTTTAAAATGATCAGCCTTAATCAAGGCTATTCTTTCTGGCAAGACTCTATAGTAATTAGTGGTGTAGGCATCATCACTATAGTTAATCGTTTTAAGGCAATTCTTGGTGCTATAGCTGCTACAAAACTTTAACCCTCCTCCGATTAATAACAGGTCTCTTTCACTAGCCAATAAGCTAAACGACAAACTAAAGAAGGTTATAATTAAGAGATATTTTAGGCTTACTACTTTCATTCAAAATAGCCTTTCACAATGATCTTTTTGTCTTTCATCATAAATTTTCCTGCGGATACTACAGAGTCAATTTCCAATCGATCTTCAGTTAAAAAAACTAGGTCAGCGTCATGGTTTATATCGATGTGCCCTTTTCGATTTAGCTTGAGTATTCTTGCGGGTGAACTTGTGATGGTCTGTAAGGCGATTGCAAGATCAATCTGCTCTTCTAAAACAGCATCTCTAACCTCACAAAACAGAGATTTTTCGTCACCAACTTCCAAAGAGCTTAGCTCGCCATGTTCATCGAACTCCGGTAAGCTAGCATGGCCATCGCTACTAAAGGTTATATGCTTAATATCTCCACCCTGCTTTAAATAATGTTTTAGTGCATGACTACATTTGATCTCACCAAGATCAAATGAAGATGAATTACTACTGGTGGTTAAATCGATATAGCCACCAGCCTTGGTAAACTTAATTCCTTCATCAAGTAGCTGCTGGTTTCGATTTATGTGAGTCGGATAAAACTGATTAATTGGAACATCGGTTTTTTCTATAACTTCCAATAAGGGATCAAACATGCGATCACTCGGTCCCATATGAATACTAACAATACCAGCACTACCACTTAACATACCGCCAACTCGAGCATCGCAGGCCAAAGAGGCTAACTGCGTATAATTAGGCTGAGAACCACGGTTATCGGAAATGGCGACTTCGCCGACACCAATGCATTCTTCTATCAATACAATATCGGATTGCAAATCACCAGTAATGGTTTTTAGAGGCAAGTGGTAAGAACCGCTATAAATATAGCAACTTAAACCAAAGTGATTAAGCTCCTTTGCTTTTGCTAACATCGAAGGCAAACTACGAGTGACCGAGTCAGTTCCTAAAGCGGCCACCAAACTAGTGATCCCAGCGCTAATCAGTTCGCTGACTGAAACCTCAGGGGTTCTTGTCGCATATCCCCCTTCTCCACCTCCGCCAGTGATATGCACTAAAGAATCAATAAAGCCTGGTACGACTAGCTTGCCTGTTGCGTCTATTATTCTTAGATACTCTGTTTGTATATCGATTTGCTCTTCAATCGCCAAGATGTTATTGCCGCAAATTAGGATTTGTTGCTTACCTAAGTAATGAGGAGCATAGACTTGAGCATTAATGATTAAAGTTAACATTTTAAAATCCAATAGCAACAGCAACTACAACGAAGATGGTGGCTAGTAGCATGTTAAAAGCGAGAAACTTCCATATAAATTTTGCCCATTCATTCCAGCTTATACCTGTAACCCCAAGACATCCCAAGAGCGAGGCTGATGTAGGAACAATAATATTGGTAAGGCCATCTCCTAACTGAAATGCAAGAACCGCAGTTTGTCGGCTAACCGACACTAAGTCAGCCATAGGTGCTAGCAGCGGCATGGTCAGCGCGGCTTGCCCTGAACCTGAAGTAACAAACAAATTAAACACTGATTGAAATAACAGCATGACTATCGCTGAAGTCGTTTGAGAAAATCCTTCGAGGGAATTTGCGGTTGAATGCAAAATTGTATTTAATGCCGAAGGTGCTGTCGGCTCCGCTCCACCCAAAATAATTAATATAGCTTGTGCAAAACCAACAATTAGCGCAACAGGAACTAATCCAGAAGCACCTTTTTGAAAAGAATTTGCCAGTTGGTTAAGACTTAACCTATCAACTTTAAATAGACGAGTAATCAGTGCTGAGCTCAATCCGATTGCTAAGAACTGTGTAGCAATTTCAGCGATGTAATATCCCTTTGCTGACACTCCCCAAATCACCCAAATAATGCCAATAAATAAGTTCGCTAATATTAGTTTGTCACCAGTTTCTAAATGGTTAGCTAATGATTCAGTTTCCTTAGTTTGCTCCGCTGTTTTAGATACCTTAATACCGCTCGCGTATCGAGTAGAAAAAACCATTAAAACCAAGGTGAAAACACACCACATGACGAATCTAAATCCTGCGCCAGACAAAAGTGGCACATCAGCTAAACCTTGAGCAACAGCGACGTTAAAAGGATTCATCCATGAAGTTGCAAAGCCGACTTGAGTCGACACATAAGTACAAAGCACAGCCGTAATGGCATTGTATCCTTGTGAAATCAAAATTGGGGCAAGTAGCATCGCAAATGCGATCGCTTCTTCACCCATGCCAAAGACTGCACCGCCTAATGAAAAAATCAAACAAAACAGCGGAATAGTTAATAAGTCTTTTCCTTTCGTAAGAGATAACAACCTCATCATTGATTTATTAATACTGCTTGGTGCTAAAATTAATCCGAACGAACCGCCAATTAATAATAAAAAGGCAATCACACCCACCGCTCCGCCGTTACGATCACCTTGTGTAAGGCCATCGAATACCGCGTTTAGAAAGCCCGCTTTTCCATCACCAGAAAATAACTGAACCAATTGTGTTCTTTGATTACCTTGTTCATCCAGTGAATATTGAAAAGACTCAGAATCCAAAATAGTTTTGGTAACTTCTTTATCTAGAAACTGATAAGAGATCGATTTAGTTTGAAAACTACCTTGTGGTACGACGGCTGATATGAGCCATGCGAACGACATTAGTATCAAGATCAGGATTAAAGTATGAGGTATCTCAAAGTTTTTCAGCATTTTCATTGATCACAACTTTTTAGAGAGGGTCTTTCGACCCTCTTGATTAATTGGGTAACTTTAGAAGTTATGGGTATAACTCAAACGATAAAATCGCCCCATAGTATCATGATTGAAGTGATCAACATTAGCGCTCGTGCCATAGGCAAGCGGTGCTTCATTATCGAATAAATTCTGTATGCCTAAACGCAAGTACGAATTCTTAGACAACTCATAGCCAACCGACAACCGCCATTCGATCCAAGATGGTACTTCACGGTCGGCAGTAATACCAAATGCACTTAATTCATTTTCTGAATACTTTTCTAAATCATCATCGTAACTTGACGTATAGTTAGCGGATATTGAAGTAGACCAGCGATCATTAGTTAATCGAAGTTTCGTCCGTAATAATAGTTCAGGATAGCGAAAGGTTCCTTGTAGCTCTTCGACTTCAGCTTGTTTTGATAATTGACGTTGATAATCTAATAAATAAGTACCATCAACTAAGAAAGTCAATCGATTACTCCCCATATCCCATCGCTGAGTATAGGTAAGGTCAAGTCCGTTCGTTTCTTGAACACCTAAGTTTTCTAACTGAAGATGAATCTCTTCAATTGGAGCTCCTATTGTACCATCTCTAGTTTCAATACCTATTTCATCCGTTGCTAATTCGTCAGCAGCTGCGACTCTTACATCACCTCGTAATGCAGCCCTAAATAGTTCCTCATCGTCTATACCGACGATATTGTCATGTTCAAAAGCCCAATAATCAAGAGTCAAAGATGTTTGATCATTAAAGTTCAATACTACCCCAAAATCTAGTGCCTCCGATTCCTCCGCATCTAGATCTGGATTACCATATATTTCTGAGAGATAACCATCACTTCCGCCGAATCCTCCACAGAAATTGTCAAAAAATTCAGGACCACAATCTAACGAACCAGAACTAAGCGTCGTATCTGCACCTATTTGCGTCAAAGATGGAGCTCTAAATGAAGTACTCCAAGAACCTCTTAATAATAAGTTATCGGTTGGCTTATAAGTCATACCAATCTTAGGGTTAAAATCCCCGCCAAAATCGCTGTAATGGTCATATCGTCCTGCGACATTTAAAGTAAAGTTTTCTGTGAAAGGAATTAAAAATTCAGCATATAGGGCATAAATATTTCGATCGGCTTTCGCACCTGTTGACCCAAAACCATAGACTGGAACTTCGTTATTGTTAGTTGGATCGGCAGTAGCTAGCTCTGAAGGTAAGTCTTCTATTTCTTCTCTTCGTGCTTCTATTCCGAATGCGCTTTCCAAAAAGCCATTTTCTAATTCCATAAGCTCACCAGCAATATTGAAATCAATAGAAAACAGTTTTGATGTACCATCTCTTGGCACATTTTCCTGAAGTAGATTTAAAACTTCTTCTGAATTATCAGCACCGCCACTGAATGGATTAAAGTAAAGTCCACCGTTTCCAGGAGAACAGTTTGTGCTGCCATCACTGCACAGCTCACCAAATAATGCCGCTTCATATTTAGCAACATTAACAATGCCAGCGACACCTCGTTGTTCTGATTTGCTGTTAGAGTAGTTAATAGAAGAGTTCCAATCCCATTCGTTTATCACGCCATCAAAACCACTTACTATACGAAAACTCTGACTTTTATTCTCTAGGGTTCTCGGCATTGCAAAACGCCCCCACATTAGTAAAAAGTCTTCAGGAGGAACGCCTAAATCATCCCATAGATCATTAAATCTACCTGCTAATTCAGCAGGCATATTAGGGTGATTAAAATCAACAGCCACCCCGCTAAAAGGTGCGCTAGTCGAGTTAGCAGAGCTTTGTGTTTGACTAGCAAATACTTCAGTCGACCAGTTTAAATAGCTACTTAATGCGGTATTAGAATAAAAACCAGCGCTAACCGACTCAATGCCGGGGTACGTTGGTAAGAAGCTATTTTGATTATATTGACAGTATTCACCAAACGCACTTATGTCAAAACCAGCTCTGCCATCAAATCTAAGATCATCTGGGCAACTCGCTTCTACATAATCTATATCATCAAAAAATTGACCATTGAAACTCGGCCAAATACCTTGCTGAGAAGGGTCAAAGCTTTCAGCGGTTTGTTTACGATCTTTATCATAAAGTGTTTCCGTTTCATAATAGTCAACAAATAAATTGAAGTCCGTTTTATCATTTGACATTCCCCAGACGAAATTAACGTTCTTCTTAGCATCATCACTACTAGCTTCCGAGTTTCCATAACTTAAATTTAATTCTGCATTGTTTACACTTTGCTTTAAGATTAGATTGACCACACCTGCAACAGCATCGGCACCGTAAATAGCTGATGCCCCAGAAGGTAGGATCTCTACCCGCTCAATTGCCGCGAGTGGTATAGCATTAATATCAACAAAATTTTGTGACCTAAAAGCAAATGAACTGGCAGCAACTCTTCGACCATTGATCAATACTAAGGTAGAAGAAGCTCCCAAACCTCTTAAAGAAACCGCAGCCGCTCCAACTGGTGAATCAGCTTGTAGCGCGCCACTCGATGAAGTAGAAAATGAACCTTCACCACCATGAGTGATTGAAAGCTCTTTCATTAAATCGGAAAGGTTGGTTGAGGTTGAACCTTTAATATCGTCTTGAGTAATGGTTACTACTGGCGATGCTTCTTCGGCATCAACTTGTTTAATTCGTGAACCAGTAATCGTAATTTTATTGTTGTCATCTTGTGCAGATTCAGCAGCGATAGTAATCGAAGAGTTTATAGCTTGAGAACAAGCTAAAGCGAGTATTGAAATTTTGAAAGCAGAATTTTTCATAGCAGTGCATCCTAGAAATCTAGTTTAAACGTAAAACGTATATAAATTTGATTTAGTGTCGCTTTGTTCGGCAGCTAGTAAATAATTTCTTAGATTTGGGTAGAAGCTATCGAGTTAGAAAGAATTTCTTTTGCGACTAGAAGGATGTGGCTATTCGTCAAACCACTCACTAAGATAAAACTCATTATAGCGGTAAGACATTAGGCAATGTGCATTTTTTGTCATCTGTCTCTCCTGTGAGTTTTTATGGATTACATGGAAGTGAAATATTTATATCACTAACTTTTTTTTCTGTCAATGAGATTATTTATGTGAAGCCTAATTTAGATTTTAGCTAAATCCTTAAAATGAACCTTGAAGTTTAGGTTAATTTCACTTGAGCAAAAAAGGCTAATCAAGTTTATAAATGAAATTAGTCAATAATATAATTCATATTTTAACTTTAATTTTTTCAATCACATGCTCAATAGACTGCCCGTTCCAGTGATACTCATAATGCGCAGATTGTTTACAAAGTGCGACAGCTTTTGGTCTAAGAACAGCAATACAGTCATTACCAGGATGTCTTACAGAAGAGTAAATAATGCCATGTTTATCTTGCAATTTCATTTGCCTGCCAAATTGCTGAGACTTGATATAGCAGTCTGGATTATGGAGTTCGGGGAAGCCTTCTCTAATATCGATCATTGGTTTCAGAGGTTTAGTGCTGTAACAACGCATTGAAGTGACGCCAGGCTCTTCACTGGTATAACGCAAAAATCTTTCTCGATGATAGCGAGTTTCTACAATCGCGGTTTGCTTAGTCTTTGCCGCATAGAAAATCCCAAAGTCCATACCGTCAGTAAACCGTGAAGGTTTTCCGATATGAGTAAAAGCGGCCATTACAGGCGAAGCGCCAAGCCCTGATATTCGATCAGAATGTTTTACTAGGGAAATTTCTCCAATTTCATTTCGCAAACGGTCATTGGTTCTTGCTTCGAGTTCGAAGGCTGCATCCATCAAATCGGGCGATACCATATCTTCAAAAAAATTAATTGGGGGGAAACAAGATGGAATAATTCGATAGGCGGCTCGCCACGATAAAAGAGTTTCTTGAGGCATTGTCGATTGAGTAGACTGAATGGGGGGATTCTTATTGGTCGACAACTTATGCGCCCCGCTCCGCATCGAGATATTGTCGTATAAGGGCTAGGTCAATAATTTTCCCTGAAAGCATCCTGTCGAGCGCACTTTGACCATTAAACAGCGGTGCGAAGTTAGGTTTTTTGACCCACTCATTAGCAGCTTTCTCGTTACTTAATAGAATGTTTAAATCTTTAAATATTCCCATTAAATAACTAATTCTATCAAGTTGGTCGCTACTTAATGTACCAGTCCCTGTCTTTTTAAGCTTGTGATAAGTAGACTCTGGGATGCCACCGAGCAAAATACGTTGTTGTTCAATCTTTAATTGCCACTTTTCAGCTAAATTGAAGAAAAACTGTAAACCTGCTTGTATCAGCATGTCATGACTACTACGACTGCTGCTGACACTATTTTGAGAAGATTGTACGTTAGCGTGCATATAAGCCTCCTAAACTCTTGTTGTGTAGTTTAGCAGGCTAAAACTCTAATTGTAAAGTCTTGAATACGCAAAGACCGATTCTCTTAATTTTTTGCCCCTTTAAACCAGGGCAACCAAGCGGTCGTAACGCTATCAAGTTAAACAAATATCCATCTAACCAGCGAAAACGAACCTATTGGACTCGCTCCAGTACTTCCTTTACCACCTTATTTGCCGACTCTTTGCTTGTTTGATCGAAGGCTTGTTGTAAGTCCGCAATAATATCGTCAACATGTTCAAGACCAACAGCAATTCTGACCAAGGTGTCGGTAATTCCCGCTTCTCTTCGTTCTTCATCAGTATATGGCGAATGAGTCATGCTAGCTGGATGCTGTATCAAGGTTTCTGCATCGCCAAGACTAACGGCAATAACACACATTTTTAATGCATTCATAAATTCAATAGCTTGTGCAAATTCACCGTTAAGCTCAAACGCTATCACGCCACCACCAGCTTTCATTTGATTACCAATGAATTTATTACCGGAATGCGAAGCTAGTCCAGGGTAATAGACTTCTTTTACTGCGCTGTTGCCCTCAAGAAATTCAGCTACTTTTTGAGCATTTTGACAGTGTCGTTCAACTCTAAGATGAAGTGTTTTAAGTCCTCGAATGATTAACCAAGCATCGTTAGGACTAATTACCGCCCCCATATCCTTAAGGGTTGTCAACTTGATGTTTTGGATCTGATCGGCACTACCGCAAGCGATTCCCGCAACAACATCGCCATGACCATTCAGGTATTTAGTGGCGCTGTGTACCACTATATCGAAACCAAATTTTACGGGGTTTTGCAGAACCGGTGACATGAAGGTATTGTCGATCACTGAAACCAGTTGATTCTCCTTCGCAATGGAAGCCAACATCACCAAATCAAATACCACTAGGTTTGGGTTAACTGGCGTTTCCAAAAACATTACCTTGGTATTTTCTTGAATAGCTGCTCTAACTTCAGACTCAAACGACATATCGACAAAGGTTACTTCAATTCCGAGATCAGCGAACTTGTGATTCAACAAGGCAAAACTACACCCATACAACGCTGAGCTTGCGATAATGTGATCGCCTTTATTGAGGTTTGCTAGTAATACAGAACTGATGGCCCCCATTCCTGAGCCAAATGCTGCGGCATCTTCAGTTCCTTCAAGGGTCGCCATTTTTATTTCTAACTCTCTAACGGTTGGATTTCCAAGCCGTCCATAGATATAGCCTTGCTCTTCTCCTAAGAAACGGTTTGACCCTTGCTGGACATTATCAAAAACGAATGTCGACGTCTGATAGATTGGTGTAGAAAGTGCACCGTGTTGAGCATCATGCATTTTACCCGCATGAATTGTATTTGTTTCGAGATGTTTGGAATAAGTCATTGTTTTCTCTCATTATAATTATAATAAATAAGAGAGAATAAGCTTAAATCCTTAACGCGGTATCGCTTTTGATCTCTCTTAGAACCACACTAGTACTAACCCGTGACATGCCCGGCATAGGAACCAGCGTTTGCGAAATAAAATGCTCAAGCTCACGATTATTTCGAATGACCACTTTTAACAAATAATCATAATTACCGGTTAAATGATGGCACTCTAATACTTCTGGCAAGAGTTGTATCGCTTCGAAAAATCCCTTTAATTTATCCGGTTGATGCAGCTCAAGGCTAACGGTTATAAAACACATACAATCTTGGCCGACTTTATTCCTGTCTAGAATCGCAGCATACCCAGTGATAACACCTAGCTCTTCAAGCCGCTTAACCCTTGCATGAGTTGCAGGCGGTGAAAGGTGAACTTTCTCAGCAAGCTCAACGTTTCTTATACGACCTGAAAGTTGTAACTGTTTGAGGATTGCTATATCGCTTGTATCCAACTCAACCTGTGAAGATTCTATCATTTTAGCCTCCTAAAACTGAATAATATTAACCATATTAACTTATATACGAATAAATGTAATTTATTTCATTAATTTATTACCTTTTATTCATATAGTAATCACAAATCAGCTGTAAAGGTGAAGAAATAGAGGTAGTGAAATTGAAATAGACAGTATAAGTTAAGGCAAATGACTGAGATTATTAGGCTAAGATGTTATTGCTTATGCAATGCTCAAGTTAAAGTCTTAAACAATACAAGAATGGAATTTTAGTCACCGACTAAGGTAGGTTTGTCGAATATCATTCAAATCGGTCGTTCAGCCAATTTATTATTGTTTCAGTGAGATTAGCTCTATCTTCAGCTAGCGGAAAAATATGCTCAGCATCTTCAAGGTATGCTGTTTGCAGATTCGCTCCAAAACTAAGACTGGGAAAAACATCGGCTAACTGATTCTTATAATTATAGGGCCAACTTGCAGTAAAAACAGCTAGTAAGCTTTTGTTTTTATTGACAAATTCTTGGTACTCGCGTTCCACTTGATCTTTGGGTGGATTATTCCAACTCATATCAATGCGATCCGGAGAATCTCTACGCTCAGATTGAACAGCAGCTTTACGCTTTTTAATGGCAAGTTTTATCAATGTAACCCACGAGCTAACACTAAATAGTTTTGGCATTAAGTAGTTGAAATAATAGCGTTTGGTTGGATAAGTATAGCCATCAATACTAACAGCACCAATCACTCGGTCATCTCGCGCCATTGTTTGGTGAGCGTTATCTGCTCCAGTACAAATACCCATTACAATGAACTGCTTATCGCCTCGCTCATTTTGCAAAAAATCGAGTACATCCGTTATGTCACTCTGGTGTTGAAGTTGATAAAGTCGGCTGTCTTTATGTTTCTCACTATCGCCGATGCCCGATAAATCGAATCGAAAACAGTTATACCCCATTTTTGCGAATTTACGCGCCAAATTTACATAGAGTCGATAAGGGCCAATATGCGGTAGTAAACCGGAATTTAAGAATAGTATAGTCGGTCGTTCACAAGTTAAAGTTTCACTTTCGGTATAAATTCCAACTAACTGATTATTAACAATATGTACTACTTCTTTCATGCTATTCTCAATAGAAAACCATAAACAACGATATCGGTCAATCTAACCGAGCACTTTACACCCGAATCATATCGCTAAAACCTTTCAAAATAACGGTTAACATGATTCAAAAATTTTCCAATACTAAAGATTATTAGAACCCTAGCCGGCACCAATTAAGTGTATAACAGATTAATTTTTCGCGCTCATAAAACTTTATTAATTATCTGTTATAGGCTATTTTCTAACCTCAATAGTAGTATAAATCCTATTGGCTAGAATTACCCTTTTGCTTTATCGTTTTAGTCTTGGATTCCTGCTTAAGTTTTGGCTTCAATTTACTTTTCACCCTGGCTTTTTGCGCACCATCTTTCTGAACCCCAACGCCAGGAATACCATCAATAGAGCAAGATTTATCCGGGTTACAAGTTGTCCCGCGCGCTGAACAAGGGCTAGAAGTTTCGGTTCCACCAGCCATAGTCACATAACAGTATTTATCGTTATGCTGACCACCTTTAGCCATAGCCCCCAAAGAAAACATTGCGCAAGAGGCAATGACACTCAATTTTACGATAGATAGTTTTTTCATTTGTTTACCCTCCAAGGTGTTTACGCTCTGATATTTAATTAAGCATAGTGGTTATTATTTATACAACAAGTGAATGAACTTTAACTGAACGTCCTTTAATTGAATAGCAAATAAACTTAAACCCCTTTTAGCTTAAAGCCCAAATAGAAGTATGCATAAACATTATCAATGTAATGATTAATCCCATTATAATGCAAAGAAAAATAAGGAAACCCTATTGAAAACACCGGTTAAGATTAATCTTAAAATCAAATTGCTTTCGTTCTTTTGGCTAGTAATGGTTGTGTCTATATCGCCAATACTTATCATTTTGGCCATACGAACAAAAAAAATCACCTTGCGTTTACCGGAAGCTACAGGAGAGCCGTACGGATGCTGTAAGCCCGCTAACTCATCAGTTAAACAAAACTTAATTTTTATTGGCGAGTCTCCGGTTGCGGGAGTTGGTGTTGAAACTTATCAGCAGTCCATCGCAGCGCAAGCAGCTCGTCATCTATCTGAGATGACAGAAACTACAGTTTGTTGGCGAGCAATAGGCAAGAATGGCATTACCATTGAAAAGACAATTGACTCTCTCATTCCCAAGGTACCGGAACAGACAATTGACTACTTGGTAGTAATGTTGGGCGTTAATGATGTCACTTCACTTAAATCACTCAAACATTGGCATCAGTCAATTAGTAAATTGGTCAGTAAAATCCGTCGATTTACTAACGCTCCAATTTTGGTATACAGCTGCCCTCCTTTAGCACAATTTCCGGCTTTACCAAAACCACTAGCGATTGCTGCAGGAACTAGAGCACACCTATTCGATCAAGTGACTCAACATCATCCACTGAATAATATCGAGTTTAAATTTTCACAGTTTAAAGCTAACATTGTTACCACTCAATTTGCAGCTGACGGCTACCACCCTTCTGAAGCGGGTTGTATCGAGATGGGAAAACGAATAGCCACCGACCTTATGGCACTCAAACGTTAAAAAACGAATGTTGAAAAGGGATAATTCGCGCATTCTATCTTTAGCGAGTGTTGTTATGTTTGTCGCTAGACTTAGGTATAATTATAAAACTCTGTTGCTCACTGAGCACTCTAATGAATATTAAGTGAGTAAGTGTTAGTAAAATGAACTCAAATATCAGTGATAACATCAAAGAAAACCTTAGAGAACTATTAAAAAGCTCAGTCATTCTGCCGTTTAAACTAACACTTAGTGCTATAGCAGAACACTACTCGGTAAGTTTAACTCCGGTGCGCATCGTCGTCGATCAACTCATTTCTGAGAGCGTTCTAATAAGGAAACCAAATGGCCGCTTGGAGCGAGCGTTTGTACCTAAAGAAGATCTACCTTCGAAAAATTTAGAAAAAGCCATTGAAGGACTCAATAAGAATGCCCTACTAGAGAAGGCTGTCTCAGATTATGTCATCCAGTTGAGTTTACAAAACCATGATGAATATCTTAGAGAGGAAGCTACGGCTGCTAAATTCGATACAGGGCGAACTATTATGCGACAAATCTTTTCTCGATTAGAGGGAAAAGGCTTTGTCCAACATGTTCCTCGCTGTGGCTGGAAAGTAAGAGTATTGAGAGAAAAAGATATGTCCGATTACTTAGAGCTGCGCGAGCTGCTTGAAGTAAAAGCATTACATTTGGCAAGAAAGTCGCTGGACAATGTTGAATTAGAGCTGCTACTAAATGCAAACGTTACTGATGATAATCCCCAACTAGTATCGCTCAACAATGAGCTTCATAACTATTGGATTAGTCGTTGCGACAATCGCTACATCCAAGAATTTTTCGAACGACACGGGGACTTTCACACTGCGATTTTTGAGTACGTTTCATTAGAAGAAAACGTAAAAAATGAAATGGCTCAAGAGCATCAAGAAATTCTGCGGCACTTAATTGATAAGAACTGGAAAGCAGCCGAAAAAGCGCTGGTCAAACATATTAGAGATCAAAAAAACAATATCCTCAATCATCCAAGTTTTAAAAAGCTGCTTAAAAGCGATTAATACTTAGGTGATGCTGTAAAAACTTGTCCATTCGATTCTCCAATAAATCTGTCACCAACTCCGCGGTGACTGCCGCTTGAGTTAATCCTAAGTGCTGGTGACCGAAGGCAAACAATATATTTTCATTAGCAGCTTTACTGATAATAGGTAAAGAATCTGGAAGCGAAGGTCTGTGACCCATCCAGGTTGTCGCATTAAGTTGGTTCAATCCTTTTAAAAGCGGTTTTGCGTTAGTAAACAATTGTTCTGCTCGCTTTTGGTTTGGCGCTTTATCAAGGCCAGCTAACTCAACGGTACCAGCAAGCCTTAAACCTTGTTGCATTGGAGTCATCACAAACGATTTTTCGTAACAGGTGACGGGGCGATTAATCGTCACTCCGGGTTGGGGTAACATATAGTGATACCCCCTCTCAGTTTCTAGAGGAACTTTGTAACCAAGCGACTCAGCGATATTTTTACTCCAAGCGCCACAAGCAACAATCACTTTCCTCGAGTTAATCACACCTTTAGTAGTTTCGACTCTGGTTAAATAGTTTGAATCTCTGTTTTCGCTTGGCTGTATAGTTTGCACGTCTGCCTGCAAAAAGCTCCCACCATCGTTGATAAAACTATTAGCTAACTCGACCACTAATTGATAAGGATCAATCGAGTGCGCTGTGTCAGGATAGAAAAGCCCGCCGCTTATTTGACGATCAAATTCAGGTTCTAACTCAAGTACTTGATTAGTGTTCAAGACTTCTACATTAATACCATGTCGGCTCACTAACTTGGCGTGATTTAAATTAGCCCTCTCCCCAGATTTGGATTCAAAAATGGTGAGCGCGCCATTTTGACTCATCAGATGTTCGATTTCTAAACGTTGTAGTAGCTTTTTATACCGAGCAATTGAGGGGCGATTGAGTTGTTTTAACACTTCAATGGTTCTTGTTGTTTTGTGAGGCATTGCCGACCAAGCAAAGCGTGCCAGCCAAGGAAATAATTTTGGCAGATAGCCAATATCTATTGATAGCGGTCCCAATGGATCCATTAGAAACTTTGGGGCCTTTAATAGCGTCGAGAAATTCGCTAAAGGTAAAATAATATCGGAAGCGAAATGGCCGGCGTTTCCTTTCGAACATCCTTCACCAACCCCTAGCCTATCAACTAACAAAACCTTACGACCCTGGTGTTGAAGTGATTCTGCAATCGTTGTTCCTATAATACCGGCACCTATAACGGTAACGTCATAGCTGACAGCATCAACCGTTTTACCGGCAATACCGACATTGCCCGTTTGCGGATCTACGTGGCAATTAACTTTTGCTTCGTGCATCACGACTTCTCTAATAATATAGCGGCTAATTCAGATACTAAAAAATGATGAGTTCAAGACTTAGTTCACTTGCAACCCAAATGGATCATCAATTGAATAAGATGGCTCAGTAAACCATTTTGGTCCCTTTTCAGTCATATAGAAATGATCTTCGAGCCTGATACCAAATTCATTGGGAATAACTAGCATTGGCTCGTTACTAAAACACATCCCAACGGCTAGTGGCGTAGAGTCACTTTTAACTAGGTATGGCCACTCATGAATATCCAATCCGATTCCATGCCCTGTCCGATGAGGTAGACCTGGTAATTGATAATCTGGTCCTAATCCTTGATTCTCAATATAGCTTCTTGCAGCAACGTCCACTTCCCCGCAAGCCACTCCTAATTGGGCTTTTTCAAACGCTTTCGCTTGTGCTTGTTTTTCAATGGCCCAAAACTCTCTGTGACGCTGAGTTGGTTTTCCAAATACATAAGTTCTGGTAATGTCCGAATTATAGCCTTCCACTAAACAACCAGTATCTATGAGTACAACATCATTAACTTCAAGCTTTTTTGGATTCTTGACACCATGAGGGTAAGAAGTATCTTCACCAAATAAAACAATACAAAAAGACGATCCAGTTGCACCAACTTTTTGATGTGCTAAGTTGATAAATTCAGTCACTTCGTGTGTCGATATTCCAGGCTTAAGAATGCTAGCAGCTGCCTTATGGACTTCCAAAGTCATGGTCTTTGCTTTAGTCAATAGATTAATCTCTGCGCTCGATTTACACATTCGGCATCCTGCAGTGACAGACTTTGCAGATACAAAATCAATAAATGGCGCATTCTGTTTTAGACCATCACTGATAAAATAAGGTGTCGATTCATCAACACCGATCCGCCCCTCATTTATGCCTAACTCTTTTAGACGTAAGCTTACAAGCTGGTAAGGACATTGATGCTCTTCCCACGCAATAATGGCTCCCTCAGTTAGACTAAATCCATTAAAGGTATCAATTTCAAACTGTGGAACGATATATTCCAAATGACCCTTGTTAGTTAAAATCGCGCCAACCATTCTTTCACTGGCGTACCATTTAGTCCCAGTAAAATAATAGAGGTTTGTTCCGGCATTCAGATAGATAGCTTGTAAACCAGCATGTGCCATCAAGTCTTGAGCTTTAGCTAATCTTTGCTGGTATTCGGTTTCTTGAATCGGTTGGATATTATCAACCATATTCGTTAGTTTACTTAATGCTTCTTCTTGGGATATTCCACCAACACCTATAGTCATTATAATTTGCCTTTAATTTTGATTAATTCTTTGTCTTACACTAAACACTTTCTTCTAACCTTCTATCCGAAAACCGTTACCAACTCTTTAAACAGAGATTCGAAACACTTCTTACTAGCGATAATCGGTTATAAGTCACTATCCGATATTAACGACTATCCAGTATTTGAATAGCCATTTAGTCATTTTAAGTGTTTGTATGAATTTATTTTGAAATTATATCAAATAATTCTTTTTGTACACAATAACATTATAGTACTATTCGCAATAAGTTGAGCTGGAGAGTTAATGCCATGCTCTGAATAACCAAATTGTTTTGCTATTTTAAGAAGAGGTATTTGTCGTGCAAGTAAACTGGAAAGGGGTATACCCCGCCGTAACCACCCAATTTAAAGAAGATTTTTCTATTGACCATGAAGCCAATGACAGAATGTTAGAGGGCTTACTGGCTGATGGTGTTCACGGAATCATTGTTTGTGGAACGGTTGGCGAAAATTGCTCGCTTAGTGCAGAAGAAAAACGCCAAGTCATGAAAAACGCGGTAAAACTAGTCAATGGTCGAGTGCCTGTCCTTTCAGGTGTCGCTGAAACCACTACCGCTTTAGCAATTAAGTACGCTCAAGACGCTGAAACAATTGGCATTGATGGACTGATGGTGCTGCCTGGTATGGTCTACCGTTCTACCGAAAGAGAAGCCGTTTATCATTATCAACAAGTCGCTAGAAATACCAAGCTTCCCATAATGGTTTATAACAACCCAGTAACTTATGGTGTTGACGTATCAATCGAGTCGATGAAAATACTCGCTAAAGAGAAGAACATCGTATCGGTCAAAGAAGCGACTGAAGACACGCGGAGAATCACCGAGCTTTTTAGGGAGTTTGGTGATAGGTTCGTAGTATTTGGCGGTGTTGATGATATAGCGCTTGAGAGTATCATGTTAGGTGCAACGGGTTGGATTTCGGGCTTAACCAATGTATTTCCAAAAGAATCTGTAGCTATTTTTAATTTGGCAGAACAAGGTAAATTTGAACAAGCACGGGAAATTTGGCGGTGGTTTTTACCGCTGTTAAGGTTAGATACTATTTCCACTCTAGTTCAGTGCATTAAATATGCAGAACAACTAGCTGGACGAGGTTCAGAAAGGGTCAGAGCGCCACGTCTTCCGCTGGTTGGCGAAGAGCGGGCTTATGTAGAAAGGCTATTTAAAGAAGCAATGGATAATAAACCAAAGCTGGATTGATCAAAGCAAGCTTTGAATAATCCAACTTACATTAAACGAATTCAGATAAAACGGATTCAGATAAAACGAAGTGCCCAAAATAGCTAACTAAGAACTCAGTAAACTAAAAGCGAGAAGAATAATGTCAGTCAATAAAGTACTTATTAACGGTGAGTGGTGTGAAGCGACTCATCAACAAACCTTTAGCCCTTTTTCACCAACGACGGGTGAAAAGTTGGAGCAGGAATATCCTATTTCCGATTGGATTGATTGCGATAAGGCATTGACTGCGGCTACTCTCGCTTATCAAAAATTACAGGTAACTTCTCGAGAAAGCATTGCTCAGTTTTTGGAACTATACGCAGACAAAATTGCTGTGCATTCTGATGAGCTTGTAGAATTGGCTCATCAAGAAACAGGATTGGCAAAATCTCCTCGTTTAGCGGATGTTGAAATACCACGAACGGTTTCCCAAATAAAGCTAGCTGCCCATGCAGCAAGAGAAGCTAGTTGGACTATGCCCACCATTGATACCGGCAATAATATCCGCTCTATGCTGCAATCAATTGGTCCTGTGGTCGTGTTCGGTCCTAATAACTTCCCTTTTGCTTTTGGTAGCGCTTCAGGTAGCGATTTTGCTTCTGCCATTGCTGCTGGTAACCCCGTTATTGCTAAAGCCCATCCAAGTCATCCAGGCACTACCAAACTATTTGCTGAATTGGCACAATTGGCCGTTGTCGAATCAGGCTTACCCAAATCAACCGTACAACTTGTTTATGCCATGAGTAACGAGTCAGGCTTAAGACTTGTTAGCGACCCACGAACAGCTGCCACCGGGTTTACTGGTTCTAGAGCTGCAGGATTAGCCTTAAAAGCGGCCGCTGAACAAGCCGGAAAATTGATCTACTTAGAGTTATCAAGTGTCAACCCTGTATTCGTTTTACAAGGCGCGCTAAACCAACGAAAAGAGCAAGTCGCCGACGAATTTGCTGGCAGTTGCACCATGGCTGCGGGACAGCTCTGCACTAAACCTGGACTGGTGGTAGTGCCTGACTCTACCGAGGGTGATGAGTTTATAAAACTGGCTGTAGAAAAGTTTGAAGCTGGTGTGGTGGGTACCCTGCTCTCAGAAAATGCAGCAGAGCACATTAAGCAAACGGCTGATAAAATTTGCGCGGCCGGTGGAAACTTGTTGGTTGGCAACACACCTGTTGATGAGGCACGCTTTTGCTACAACAATACATTATTGACCATTGATGGCGAGCAATTTATTAAAGATAGTGAAACCTTTCAATCAGAAATGTTTGGAAACGCTTCACTAATTATACGTTCTAACTCAACTGAGCAATCTTTAAAGATTATTCAGTGTTTGGAAGGTAATTTAACTGGGTGCTTTTATAGTGATACTGAAGGAGCAGACGATCAAGAGTACACTATTTTAGAACCTGCGCTTCGCCATAAAGTGGGTCGAATCATCAATGATAAAATGCCAACGGGAGTTGCGGTATCGGCTGCAATGAATCACGGTGGCCCTTTCCCTGCTAGTGGACATCCAGGGTTTACCGCTGTCGGAATGCCTGCGGCAATAAAACGTTTTGCAGCATTAAAATGTTACGATGGTGTTCGAGCTAATCGGCTACCAGAACTGCTCACCGATGAAAATCAAAACCAATCAATTTGGCGTTTAATTGATGGGCGTTGGTCACAAGATAACATTTAACGATTTGGAATAGGTACTTTTAAGGTTTAGGTTAAACATTCGTATGAGTCATCAATTAAAAATTATCGATTCACACACAGGTGGTGAGCCCACTCGAGTCATTATAGAAGGTGGGCCAGATCTTGGTAGTGGCGCTATGAGCGAAAGGTTGGAAAACTTTAAAGCCAACTTCGATCATATTCGCAAAGCGTTAGTCAATGAACCGAGAGGTTCCTCAGTAATGGTTGGCGCGTTGATGTGCCAGCCAGTTAACCCAAAACACGCTGCTGGTGTGATTTTTTTTAATAATGCCGGATATCTTGGAATGTGCGGGCACGGCCTCATTGGACTTGCCGTCACGCTTTATCATTTAGATAGGATCGGATTAGGAAAACACACTATTGAAACGCCGGTTGGTTTAGTGTCGGTTAATCTATTATCACCTCATCGAGTCGAAATTGATAATGTCGCCAGTTATCGCTTCGCCAAAAATGTGGAAGTCGACGTTGAGGGACTGGGAAAAATTTCTGGTGATATTGCTTGGGGTGGTAATTGGTTTTATTTAGTCAAAGACGACTCTTTAGATATCGATTTACAGCATGCAGAATCGTTATTAAGTATGACAAAAAAGATAAAGTCCGCGCTACAACAAAATAAAATTACTGGAAGTTATGCAGCTGAAATCGATCATATCGAACTATTTAGTAGCAAAAATCTAAGCGATAATGCCGACAGCCGAAATTTCGTATTATGTCCAGGTAACGAATTTGATCGTTCTCCTTGTGGAACAGGTACTTCTGCCAAACTAGCCTGTTTGCATGAGGACGGTCATCTCTTTACTGAGCAAGTTTGGCGTCAACAAAGTGTGGTTGGAAGTATTTTTGAAGGAAAAGTTTCAATTATAAATAAACAGTTAATTCCTTCGATTACTGGAGAGGCTTTTATTAGTTTAGAGTCAACTGTTTACTTTGATGAAAACGATCCTTATCGATACGGGTTATTGGATTGAATACAACGGCAATCTTAGCCAGTACTTTTGCTCATTATTATCGCATTTCATAGGCATTGCTATAGCGAATGATTTTTGAAGTATGGAGTTTGTCACCATTACTAAATTCATTTTCTCGAGCCGTGACTTCAAGCATAGCCTGACCTATTTGCTCAGCTTTAACCGCAGCACCAATTGGTGCAAAAAAATAGTAAAGCATATATTGTCCAAGATGAGCCTCTTCTTCAGTCGCACCAATATAGTCTGGTCTATAGGCAATCACCTGCATCTTGGTTTCTTCTGCGAATGCAAAAAGCGATTTTTCAGCTCGTCTTTTTTCTCGGGCCCACATGACCGTAGAATCATCCGAAATATCACTAGAGCTAATATAATGAAATGATAGGCTTTCTTTTTGGCTACTCTTCAACCATGCCTCCGTAAAACGCATTGGAAAATCAACATGAATCATAGCGTAGGTTTTTTCATCAACTCCGATTGAGTTAATACCAATAGCCCAATAAACGGCATCCACCTTTACCAACTTATCGATAATGGGCTGATAGTCTAAATAATCTTTATGGATTGTCACCTCGGCTTTACCTAATTTAACTCCTTGCTCCATTCGAGCTGTAACCCTACGAGTGATGATATGTATTTTTTTGATATCAGAACTTGCCATTGCAGCCTTCAAGATTCCATCTCCCGCAGTACCACTTGCACCGAAGATGGCTATGTTCTTAGGATAGACTAATTCCTTATCAAGTGGCGTTACCTTTCGATCATCTTGCATAACCGTGATAACACCAAAGATGTAGATTAGAAAAAATAGAAAAACAGGAATAAGTAAAAGGGTTTTGAGCCTTGGTAATTTCATCATTTCCTTGCACTCATTTAATTCATACTAGATAACTTTAATTAGAAAATTTATTTTATAGAAGAGCAAGTGAAATCAATGTGAAATACCTAGTTTAGGCTTTTTCTATTTATCTGGAGGACTTTGTTTCTAGAGTATGTGCTAGTGAGGTTTTCCGATCACTTCATAAACCCCACTCGTTATTAACGTGACCACAACCTCTTTATCTGTTTTGTTTTTCCAATACCAACCATGTACACCATCGAAAGGAACTGTGGTTGATCCTTTGACGTCATTAGCTGTAGCAATTGAATAGCTTTCAAAATACCCCGTAGTATCCCCTTCTGGTTCACCGTGAAAATCAAAATAAAGCGGACTGCCGTCAGTTGACCACTCAAAAGTCAATTTACCGTACTGTTTCATTTTAAACTTATACTCTAGTCCCCTTCCCGCAGGTACAATTATCTCTATTTGATCGATACTCTCTTCAACAGGCTGTTCAGCAGTATTTAAACTTGATGAGCTATCATTTGCCAGTTGACTTTCGGAGCTTGAATCATCACTGTCGGATAACTGCGTTAATCCTAATACTGCACCAATCCCTGTTGGGTCTTGGTTATATTCGGCGGGTAAAATCAATGCGAAATAGATAAATACCGCAAGCACGGTAGCAGCAATGCTCGCTTTAATTAAAGTCGATTTTGATTGTGTGGGAACGTTAGTATCATTCATATTAGAACCTAAATATTTTTAAGACAAAAAATAACCTGTCAATTGCAGCATGGTTAACATCAAGCCACCACTCATTAGCAATGTATTAGTTACTGTAGAAAACTGCATATAGCTATCAAATCGCCGCCAGATACTGAGCAAGATTAATACTAATGACAAAGCTAAGAATTGACCAATTTCAACGCCTAAATTAAAGGCTAATAAATTTTCTAATAAGCCTTCTTCTGAAAATTTAAACTCTTGCAACTTAGTAGCCAAACCAAATCCATGAAACAAACCAAAAATTAGCACCGCCAATTTAGTGTTAGGCTGGCGCCCCAAAACACGTTGAAACCCACCTAAGTTATCGAAGCCTTTGTAAACGATGGATAAACCAATAATTGCGTCAATTAAATAAGCATTCACTTGTATATTAGCTAATACCCCAAATAACAGCGTTAAGCTATGACCAAGAGTAAACAAACTCACATAGATAATGACATCCTTAGTGCGATACAAAAAGAAGATCACCCCCACTAAAAATAATAAGTGGTCATAACCTGTCACCATATGCTTGGCGCCAATATATAAAAAGGGTACAAAAGCCACGCCTTGGTTTTGCATAAGAAACTGCTTTGTTCCGTCATCAACACCATGAGAATACGCAGCAAAAGAAACAAGCATTGCAAGTAGGACAAAAAATAATAGAGTGAATTTGTTCAACATAAAAAGGTAACTTCTGTCGGTCATTTATTTTTTTCGATTATTATTTAAGCGATGTGAGTTGATTACGCACTCTATCAACTAGTCGCTGATTGGCGTTGCTTACTTTTTCATTAGCGGCTTCGTCATCAGCTAAGTCTTGCCAATGTTCGCTCCATACTAGTTTTAGTTGCTCTGCATCACCCTTCACTTCTGGCATCATTAATTGAGACAAAGAAACGATTTGATTAACTGTCACCCAACCGATAATAGGAGTATCTTGTTGTTTAATAGGGTCGTTGGAACTGGCGTAAGTAATACTGTCTACCAAGTATTGCAATCTGGCTGACTCTTTCATGATTTCAAAACCAGCAGCTCTTAAATTACGGTTTTCTTCTGATTGCTCATTACGCCATGAGTTATAAGCCAATGCGCTGATAGCAATAGCAATGCTTAAGATAGCCAAAAGGTTTTGTTGGAACTGCTGCTTAAGATTAAATTTGGATGACATGAACTAAAAACCTAATGATGATTAAACCTGAGTTGGCATCAGATCTGAGCCCTATTGCAGCTAAATATGAATGAGATCTATACCTGTATTAAATATAAGTCCATATTAGATCAACGCCTGTGTATGTTTATTTCTAGTTGAGCATACCACAGTTGGCGTACTAGATAACAAGCCAAGTCACCTAAGATACTTAGCAAAATAGCGAAAAGTAAACCATCAATTATTTCAAAGACTTAGCTAAATAGCGTTCAAATTAACTCAAAAAGAACTGGATAACCCTTTATATAAGTGCTATTTATATAAGTAGCATTAAGTGAACCTATAAGCCTATTTTAAACATGTCATCAGCAGCAATAAAGCAACTATTAAAAACCAACCGAATTTGGCAAGCTTCTGAGAAGAAACGGGCTCGCCCTGCTTTGTCTAGCGGTTATCAAGCGTTAGACAACATGTTACATTATTCAGGCTGGCCTCAAGGTGCTATTTCGGAACTATTATTATCAGCCAACGGCACTGGGGAATTACGCTTATTAGCGCCACTAATGGCCAAATTGTCCCAGCAGTCCGGTTATTTATGTTGGATCAATCCACCTTTTCAACCCTATGCGCCAGCACTTTCCGCTTTAGATATCGATATCAATAAGTTGATCATCATTAATACCCGCTCCGATCTCGACACTATATGGACTGCGCAACAAGCAATGAACTCTAAAGCTTGTTCGTTGGTTTTAACTTGGTTACCCAAAAAGAACTTATCAAAAGAGATGCGCAAACTCTGTCTAGCCGCTGAAAATAGCCAGTGCTGGGGAATCACGTTTCGTCACCAAAGCCTAGCCGAGATTTCTTCTCCAGCAGCTCTAAGAATGCTTTTACAACCGCGACGAGTATCAAAAGCCTTAACTAATCAAAGCTTCAATCAAGTATCTATCATCAAACAACCTGGCGGTTGGAGTGGTCAACAAGTAAAGTTAAATCTTTATCCAGAAAGTGTTTATTGGACTGCACAACCAGCGAGTCTTTGGCCGACGTTAAGCATTCAATCCAAGCCATCAAATTTAATTGATAGAACGAACAACTCAATAGCAACTTCAAATCAGCGGTCATTTAATCAACAACCATTAATATCTAGCTTAGAACGAAGCGTTCGACAAGGTAAAGCAACGGATCGCATGGTCAATGGTGATCTGAATACTCAGTTCGACCCCAAAGCTAATAGCCATTATCCGCTACACTGAGGTCTGGTTATTATGTGGTTATCAATTCGCTTACCCCAACTCCCTCTGGAAGCTTTACAAACTGAAAGCAATCAAGTTAGTGCAGAGCAAGCACAGGCAGTCATCCAAGAAAATAGAATTCTTTGTGTAAATCAATTAGCCAGTCAACAAGGTATACAAGTCGGTCAGACGATTACTAATGCTTTTGCTCTTTGTGAGACCATTCAGCTCTATCAACGTAAGCCTCAACAAGAACAGCAACTACTTAAAAATGTTGCCATTTTAGTTTATCCCATCAGTTCATCAGTGATTATTGAACCTGAAGGAATTATCATTTTAGAAGTAGCCCGAAGTTTAAAACTCTATAAAGGAATAGATTCTCTACTTAATAATGTCAGAGAGCGGTTAGATGAAGAATCAATCAATTATCAACTAGCATTAGCTGATAGCCCTACAGCTGCAGAAGTTTTGTCCTTTATGCCATTAGCTTATTCAATGCAGGCTATTTCTAGTGAAGGGCAAATCAATTCAAGCAAGCTGGAGCGAATTTTATCCAAACTCTCAGTTCAATCTATGTTGCTTGAAGAAAAAATCATTCAGCAATTTCAATCCGTCGGTTTTAAAAATATTGGACAATTAAAACAGCTACCTCATTCGTCTTTTCAAAAGCGTTTTGGAAAAAAAGCATTAAACTACTTATTAAAGCTTTTTAATCAACAAGCCGATCCTAGAGACTTTTTTCAACCCGAAGAAACTTTTTATCAAAGTCTTGAATTCAATGAAGTGATCCACCATCGTCAAGGCTTACTTTTTCCAATCAAGCGATTACTTAAAAATTTAGTAAACTTTTTGCATCTTCAGCAAAAGAATGCGCAACACTTAGAATGGAAGCTGTTTGACTCAAGTAAGAGCACTCTAACTTTTTCTGTTGTTTTTTCAAACGCCAATATCAGCTTGAATAATTACCTTGAATTAACCCAACTAAATTTAGAAAATCATCAACTTAAAGAACCGATTGAAGGCATAGCGCTAACGGCTGAAAAACTTAGCCCGCTGGACATTAAAACTCAAGAACTTTTCGAACAAGCGGGTTATTTTAACAGCAACTCTCATTTCATTAATAAAATTCGTGCAAAGCTTGGTTCTAATAGTTGCTTGCAATTGGCACAAGTGCCTGCACATTTGCCTGAGCAAGCATCAATCGTTTCGGTTGATGCTTTACCTATATCAAAAGATATAGAAAGCGATTATCAACCTCATCAACCTACCTGGCTATTAGAAACCCCCAAGCCAATTCGTTCGCTTCACCAACAGCTAGTATTAAATGGAAAGTTAACCATTATTTCATCACCACAAAAAATAGCTAACAACTGGTGGGACTCTAGTGCCGCAAGAGACTATTACATCGCAGAGCATGAAAACGGCTCTCTTTATTGGATTTTTTTTGACCAGCTAAAAAAGCTTTGGTTTTTACAAGGCGTTTATGGTTAATAGATGACTGGCTACTGACATGCGATTTTTCGAACTTAACACCACTAGTAACTTTACTTTTTTAACTGGCGCTTCACACCCTGAAGAGTTGGTTGAACAAGCCATTCAGCTTGACTATGCCGGAATAGCTATCACTGACGAGTGCTCACTTGCGGGAGTCGTACGAGCTCATGTTGCCGCAAGAAAGTATCATCAAGAATCAAACCGCTATAAAAAAGACAGACGTTTTAAATTGATTATTGGCTCTCGTTTAAGGGTGGATTTTCAATCTAATAAAGATCTAGAGATCATTTTACTTTGCCCCTGCCGAGAAGCCTATGCAGAGCTTTCTTCAATGATCACCCGAGCAAGGCGTATCGCCGAGAAAGGAAACTACCAAGTCAAATTTGAGTTTCTAGAACATTATATAGAAAGATGCCTTTGCTTATGGATTAATCCTAAACAACCTTTTGAAAATCAGCTGCAACAATTAAAAGCTTTACAAAATATTTTTCCACAGCGTTTGTGGGTAAGCTATCAACGAGAATTGCGACTAGAAGATTATCAGTATTATTTGGACTGCTTAAAACTAGCCGAAACTTTAGACCTGCCGGTTGTCGCACAAAACAATGTGCTCATGCATTGTAAGCAGCGATTAAAACTACAACACTGTTTACAAGCCATTCGACTTAATCAAACGGTCCAATCATTAGGCAGCGAATTAATTTGTAATGCAGAACAAAGCTTACGACCTTTAGCGATATTAAACAATCTATACCCAGAAGAGCTTTTAGCTGAAACGACTACCATTGCTAACCATTGCCACTTTTCACTGGACGAATTGCGCTATGAATATCCTGATGAGATATTGCCTCAAGCAATTTCTGCCACGGACTATCTATCACAATTAACTTATCAAGGTGCAAGACAGCGATGGCCTCAAGGGTTCGACAAAAAGGTATCCGAACAAATTACTTATGAATTAAAACTAATTAAACAGCTTAAATACGAGCACTATTTTTTGACTGTCTACGATATTGTGAAGTTTGCTCGCAATCAAAATATACTATGCCAAGGTCGAGGCTCAGCCGCTAATTCAGCCGTTTGTTACTGTCTTTTTATTACCGAAGTTGATCCTGCAAAAAGTGAGTTGCTATTTGAACGGTTTATTTCTGAAGAAAGAGATGAGCCGCCCGATATCGATGTTGATTTTGAACACCAACGCCGAGAGGAAGTGATCCAATACATTTACAAAAAATACTCTCGCGATCGAGCTGCCTTAACAGCCACAGTGATTACTTATCGATTAAAAAGTGCGATACGGGACGTGGGTAAAGCGCTTGGCATAGATCCACCATTGCTTGAACATTTAAGTCATTCGTTAGCTTGGTGGGATAAACCAGATAAATTGCAGCTGTACTTTGCCGAAAAAAACTTATCCATAGAAAGTGGACTGGCAAAAAACTTCTATCAACTGGTCATGTCTATCCTGCGATTTCCAAGACATTTATCCCAGCATGTGGGTGGTTTTATTATTACCCAAAGACCTATGTCGACACTAGTCCCTGTGGAAAATGCCAGCATGGCGGATCGAACCGTTATTCAATGGGATAAATATGACATAGAAGCTTTAGGTTTACTAAAGATTGATGTTCTAGGTTTAGGCATGCTAACCATGATCCGCAAGTGCTTGGAAATGACAGCCCGCTATAGTGATATTAAATTATTGTCAGATATCCCTAAAGAGGATCCCGTTACTTATGACATGTTATGTAATGGTGATACTGTTGGCGTTTTTCAGATTGAGTCGCGAGCACAAATGAGCATGTTGCCACGTCTTCGACCTCGATGCTTTTATGATCTAGTCATCCAGATAGCAATCGTTCGGCCAGGACCTATTCAAGGCAATATGGTTCACCCTTTTTTAAAACGACGTAATGGTGAAATCCCAGAAAGCTATCCGAATGAAGAAATTAAACAGGTTTTAAAACGAACCATGGGGGTTCCTATATTTCAGGAACAAGTGATTAAGCTAGCGATGGTGGCCGCAGGTTTTAGTGGTGGCGAAGCCGATCGGCTGCGCCGCGCAATGGCATCATGGGGGCGCAATGGTGACTTATATCAATTTAAACCTAAGCTACTAAATGGCATGTTAAAGCGAGGCTATCACCCAGAATTTGCTGAGCGAGTCTTTGAACAAATGAAAGGTTTTGGTAGTTATGGTTTTCCAGAATCGCACTCAGCAAGCTTTGCAATTTTAGCGTATTTCTCCTCTTGGTTAAAACGCCATCACAGTGCCGCTTTTTATTGTGCACTACTCAACAGTCAACCCATGGGATTTTATACACCATCACAATTAGTTCAAGATGCCGTTCGACATCAATTAAAAATATTGCCCGTGGATATCGATCATAGCCTTTGGGATTCAGATATTATTTTTAAATCCAGCACTACTCCACAAACGATACGTTTAGGTTTTCATTTGGTGAAAGGATTTAATCAAATGGCAGCTGAAAGAATCATTCAACAGCGAGAACTAAAGTCATTTAACAACATCAAAGATTTAGTCTTTCGTTGCCAATTAAATGCCATCGAAAAAGACGCCTTAGTACAAGCTAATGCTTTACCACGCTTAGCCAAGAATCGTTATCAAGCACAATGGCAGTCACTTGCTATTGAACAACAAAAACCTTTATTGGAATCGTTAGACACAAGTGCACATCCACCCTCTTCGATTGAACAATCGATTACTCCCCCATCAGCTGTAGAAGATATGTTGGCAGATTACAAAACCACTGGCATGACATTAAAACAGCACCCTATCGCTTTGATGAGAAGTCATGGCTGGATTGAACCTTGTAAGCGAGCCTCAGATCTAAAAAACATGCGTCAAAATCAGTTCGTTAAAGTGGCGGGTGTGGTTTCATGCAGACAAAGACCTGGGACTGCCGCAGGTGTTCTATTTATCACATTAGAAGATGAAACGGGTAATATGAATGTGATTGTTTGGAAAAACACTCTGGAAAAATTTCGTAAAGAAATCCTCACTAGCAAATTACTTTTAATTAAAGGCGTGATCGAACGGGAACGAAAAGTGGTCCATGTGATTGCTGGCCACATTACTGATATTAGCGATAAGCTGCCGGCTTTTAAAAAAGGCTCTAGAGATTTCCATTAGTAACGAAAATTCTAATAATGAGATATTTATCTGCATTTGAGTTATTCAAAAGCATTGATTGATAGTTTTTAAGATGCTTGCAAACGCCATGGACAATTTCCTACAAAAACAATCAACTAATACCAATAGCAAAAGACTCTACTGCTGATAATATAAATCGATATTTGTAGCTTTGAGAGCAGATAACTGGAAGTTGAGAAGTCGGGCAAGCAAACTCTAATTTCAATTTAAACGGACTTAAGGAGAATGATAATGCCAACCGTCACATGGGAAAACATTTCTAGCAACTTGCAAATCAACGGCAACAAAATTAGACGTTCGTTAGACACTGGAGACTACTGGCCAGGTGCTAATATTGTAGAAACAATCGACAAAGCGACGGGCTTTGTCGAGTTTAAAATAACACCGCCTGTCGACCCAGCCGCAATGACGACAATAGTAGGAGTCAACAAAAATGGTAGAGTCGCAGCAAATGACGAATATGACTTTTCCTTTTACTTTACCGATGATGAAGTCTTTGCCTACGAGAATGGCGACCTTGGTGCTTACATCGGGATCCCCTATGTCAATGGAGCAACATTTAGATTAAAAATGGTTAGTGGTGATGTTGAGTATCAAGTAAAAAACCCAGGTGATACAGATTACTCTACGTTCGTTACTTCATCATTGCACGCTGATCCCAATGCTTGCTATACCATTAATGTCACCATTAGAATCAATGGGGACGGACTTCATATACTAGCCATGTCTTAACCAAGTAATCTTAGAGCCAGCTTATCAGCACCCTCTAGTGAGCTGGCTCAAAACCTCGAAATAGCTAACGCTGTTCTTTGGTTTCTTCAGACATATCTCTAACAACAGCTTCTCGCTCCTTTTGGTAATCCTCATAAGGTACTTGATTAGACTTCATACACTGGTCATATTGCTCTAAGCTAATCACATTCTGCGCACAGTCACTTTTCTGATAATCTTGTCCAAATCGGTACATCTCTTTAGAGCTACAAGCACTTAGCAGTGCAACAGCGAAAACAACTACCATCAACTTAAACATATTAATTTCCTTTCTAATCGTTTATCAATGCACTTTGAGACGCCTGTAAGCGTGATTAGTTCAAATGACCATCGCCGACAAAATCAGCTTTCACTAAGCAAGTTGATAGACAACTCTATCCTACTTGGTTTGAGGTTGCTACAATACTGCCACACTAAAAAACCTCCAATCATTGAACAAAATTTCATCAACAAGAAATCGACCAGAGATAGAAATAGATGTCATCTTCAGATCTAGTATCAACTTCAAATTCAGCTCAACAGCCTTTCGATCAAATTCTTAAAAGCTTAATCGACAACAAGCTCAATATCAGTTGGGAACTGTACCTAAAAGCAATCAATCAGCTGCCAGCAAACTATAAAATTGCCCCTAGCTTGAAATTACTCAATTTAGCTGATGGGTTGATGAATCAGTTGAACTCAGGTGTTCTTGAAAGTACACCGCAAGAAAGAAACTTACTGGGTGGGATCTCAGATAATAAGACAGTAAAAGAATACCAGCTTGACACCGAACTACTTGGAGGCATGTCATCTTTTGCAGCATTCAAGAAAATTCTTAAGAATGATCCTGCAGGTGTCCAAAAATTGCTAAAAATAATCCCTGCCAACGGGCGTATTGATGGATGGCATTATATGCAATTTACCGATGGCTACCGGCAGTTATTTGAGACCAACGGAACAAAACAAGCGCCTCTATTCCCCGCAACTCGTCTGCTCGCAATGAAACGGCCGGATCAGTTTGTATGTATTAGCCCAGATACCGACCTAGGTTTTTATCAGGCCTTTGCAACCAAACCGCTAAAAAAGCAAGATTTCACACGTTATTGGGATGACATTATCCTTACCATTCAAAAAACCGCTTGGTTTAAGCAAGATCTACCAATGGATCCATCCCAACTGGCCATTTATCGAGCCAGAGTCTGCTTATTGGAACGAATTCTTAACCAACCAGACATAAGCTACCGAGCTGATTTAGAAGATGAGAATGAAGCTGTTGTTTCGAATCAATTTGCAGAGCAAAGTACTGAATCAATCGCAGATCCTCAGTCAAACAATGAGCACCAAGACCAGTTAAACGACTCCAAGCAACCTTTAAACAAAGGGCTAGAGAATAATCAAGTTACAGCTGGGAGATCCAGTATCGGCAATATTAATTACCAATCAGACGAGAAAATCATTTCAAAAAATGGCATTGATATTGGCGAAAACTCCGCGAAAATCTACCAAACGGCAAAACAACCTAAAAAGCTCAAAATCGCGCAGCGCAAGTCAGCCAAGGTCAACAAAGCCGCGGCGACCAAGTTAATGTCACAGTATTACTTTGCCAACAAAGCCAAATTTGCCAAGGTCGATATGGGGGCTAAGAGAGAGCAAATAATCGAAATGCTGTGTGATGGTCAATCAGTCGAAGACGCATTCGAAGCTTTAATTTAAAGGGCTATAGGTATATTGGCTGCATTCTTGATATATAACTTTACAAACTAGCGTTGAGTAACCGGCTTTAAATCTGGGAAATCAGCAACAATAAAATGCAGACCATTTAAAGCCTATTTTTTGCTGGTAATAATCAAATTAGGATCGTCAATTGCTCGATATTCAAGCGGGGCTTGCTTAATGACCTTACCTTTCCCGAGTTTCAACTCGCCGTTTGGATTCACGGTAAATGGCTCATCGACTCCACTAATTTCAAACTTTGCCTGCCAAAGCATAACTGCTTGCATGGCACTTTCCCGTTGTTTGTCCGTAAGTGCTTCACCATTTTCCCATTTACCCAGCTCAACCGCTGTACGCAGCTGGTTTACGGTTGCTTCATCTAAGTTGTCTACAAAATCTTGATAGTTCATAAAGGTTTCGGGGTACTTGTTGAGATGCCCTATTGTACTTGCTAGCTATTAAAAAGCCCAGACCAGGCTTGAATTTGGAAATCTATATCTCATATACCGCTAATCAGGCTAAGTCTTACCTCTCAGCGAGTTATGAAGAGCAATCGGTATGACTATGTAAACTGTGTATCTCTGTCTTACTGATTGATTTTTAAGCATTAAGATAGAGTTTAATGGTAGATACTTTGTTAAACATCTGATTTAACAAGTTTAAATTGAACTGAATGGCTATAATTGTTATAGTTCCGGCGCTGGAAGGAAGTTGAGTGAAACTTGTCCTCGGGTAGAAAGCTGAGTATCAGCTTAATGAACGATCTCCCCAGCGGAGAGTCATATAAAGTTCATTACGCAGCCACGTAGGAACCAGAAGAGCGAGTTAGGAATAAGTTAGTAGTCAATTAAGACTAAACGCTACTTTATCTCCAACCGCCAAAGTCTTAGCAAAAAAGCCCGCAGTATAAGCCTGAAGCTAATCGACTCAAAGAATTCAAAGAGCGATTTCCATACAAGAAAAAGCTCAAATAGATAGTCGCCAATCCAAGAGTAACCTTTGATTATTTTTCGATCGGCTTTGTAAACACAACGACATATGTCGTGAGATAGAAAGAATTTTGGGTAATAAAGAATAGTCTTTAACCCAGTAAGCAAGACAAAAAATTAATTCACAATGGGTCGCAGATATTGCGACGATAGAAGCTAGAAACGCTATAAATAATTAAAAGCTGTGAACAAAGCTTGGCTTTGTAAATCGGTAGGCAAATAAACATACATATTTGAACTTTAGTTAACTTATTGATTAATAACGATTTTACTTTCACTCACTTAAATTATAAAAGTACCAATTTAAGTTTCTAGCCCGCCATAAGTACTTAATTTTGCCTACTAATTCCGATATCTCTCACATTTGTTCTTAATGAATAAAACCTTAGATTTAAGGTTTCAAGAGAGAAAACACAATGAAGAGAATGTTAATTAATGCTACTCAACCGGAAGAGGTTCGAGTTGCTTTAGTTGATGGTCAAAACCTATTTGATCTAGATATTGAACTAGTTGGTAGAGAGCAAAAGAAAGCCAACATCCATAAAGGAAAAATTACCCGAGTCGAACCAAGCTTAGAAGCAGCATTCGTTGACTATGGTGCAGAAAGACACGGATTCCTTCCCCTTAAAGAGATTTCCCGAGAGTACTTTTCTGAGAAAAACTTCCGCGGCAGACCAAACATCAAAGATGTTGTTTCAGAAGGTCAAGAAGTCATTGTTCAAATTGATAAAGAAGAACGTGGTAATAAAGGTGCCGCATTAACTACTTTCATCAGTTTGGCTGGCTGCTATTTAGTGTTAATGCCTAATAACCCTAGAGCTGGTGGTATTTCACGTCGTATTGAAGGACAAGAGCGAGATGAGCTTCGTCAAGCGATGCGAGACGTGGACACGCCAAAAGGCATGGGTTGTATTGTAAGAACTGCTGGTGTGGGACGCAGCGCAGAAGAGTTAGAGTGGGATATGAAGGTCTTAAAAAATCTTTGGGCTGCCATTAAAAAAGCCGCAGATGACCGCCCTGCTCCATTTTTAATCCATCAAGAAAGCGACGTCATTATTCGTTCACTTCGCGACTACCTTAGAGCCGACATTGGTGAAATCGTTGTCGATAAGAAAGAAATTTTTGACAAAGTTAAACGTCAAATCGAGTTTATTCGTCCTGAATTCTCTAACCGAGTTAAGCTAAACGAAGATAGAGATATTCCGCTGTTTAACCGATTCCAAATTGAAAACCAAATCGAATCGGCATTTCTAAGAGAAGTTAGATTGCCTTCAGGTGGCTCCATTGTAATTGATCCGACAGAAGCCTTGGTTTCTATTGATATCAACTCTGCTAGAGCGACTAAGGGCGCTGATATCGAAGAGACCGCATTCCATACCAATAAAGAAGCAGCCGTTGAAATCGCTCGACAATTGCGTTTACGTGATATGGGTGGTTTGGTTGTAATCGACTTTATTGATATGTCCCCGGTTAAAAATCAACGAGAAGTTGAAAATGTCTTACGTAAAGCTTTAACTAGAGACAGAGCAAGAGTCCAAGTCGGTAAAATTTCGCGCTTCGGTCTTTTAGAAATGTCTCGTCAACGCCTCAAACCATCGTTAGGTGAATCAGCGCATGGTGTTTGTCCTCGATGTTCTGGTACTGGAGTTGTTAGAGGTGTGCAGTCTTTGTCCCTATCAATTCTTAGACTACTCGAAGAGGAAGCATCAAAAGATTCAACGTCTATGGTTCAGGCTGAATTACCTGTTCCTGTGGCGACATTCTTGCTAAACGAAAAGCGTAAAATTATTGCTGCAATTGAAAAACGCCAAAGAACGGCAGTAATAATTATTCCGAATCCGTATATGGAAACGCCTAACTATGAGATTAAGCGTCTTAGAAAGTCTGAGACCCTGGAAACTGAAAGCTACAAAGTGCCAGTTCAACCTGAATTAGAGATTGTTGAATCAAGTGCAGAAGCGGCAATTACCAAACCAGTTGAGCAAGCGGCAGTGACTACGTTTGATCGTCCAGCGGCTCCGCAACATATTAAGAAGGAAGAGCCTAAAAAACCTGGTTTCTTTGCTCGGCTATGGAGCTCGCTATTCGGCGAAGATAAAAATAAGAAAAAGAAAACTAGCAAACATTCTAAGAATAGAAACCAACGTAACCGGAATAACCGAAATTATAAAGGTAAAAACAGAAACGATCGTAACCGAAACAACCGTAACCGCAACAAAACGGCTGATAAGAGCGATAACAAGCAAGAAAATCGTTCGGTCAATAAAGAAACTGGTAACAACACTCGAGGCGATCAAAAAGATAACCAAAGTCGCGGAAATCGTTCTCCTAGAGGCAACCGTAATAATCGTTCACGCAATCCGAATAAAAATAGGGCGGATAATGCCCAAACTAATCAACAACCAAAGCCTGTAGCTGATCGTAAGCCAAGACCCGAGCGAAAGTCTCGAGATGACAGGCGTAAACAAGTTGCTGATAAAAATGCTGATCAAGTAGAGATTAAGTCTCAAGAGCCGCAATTGTCTGATGACAACAAAACGACCACTAAACCAAAGCAAGCGCGAACTTCAAATCGAGGCAATAAAAAGCCTGTCGAGAATAAAGCTTCGACCGCACCTAAAAACCAAAATGCTGCGGTTAAAGATGTTCAATCTGAGGAAGTAAAGCAGGTAGATGCCCAGCAAAAGCCTAAAAAGGCTCAGTCGGATAAAGCGCCAACCGAGACAAATAAAGCGGTTACCAATGAACAATCGGTAAAGCAAAAAGATAACTCAGAAAAAACGATTGAATCAGCTTCAAAATCTCCCCCTATTAAAGACGAAAAAGCTAAATCAGTCGAATCGAAAACAACCGATGCTGGTTCCAACGCTGAGCAGTCAAGTGAAACGGTTACTAACACAGAAAAATCAGTCGCTGCAAAAACTGAAACGGAATCACCAAAAGACGAACTTCATAAAGCTAATGTCAAGATTGAAGAGTCATCACCGGTCAAACTTGCAGAAGAAAGTAGCAAACCTGAAGTAGTACAGGCTTCTATTCCGAGAAAGGCATTTTCTAAAATGGCAAAAGCCGCAAATCCAGAGCCGCTAGAAATAACCAACTTTGGATTTAAAGCAAGAATCTATGCAGAAGGTGAAATGGTTACTTCTGACTGGACACCGGTTAAACAAACACCGAAAAGCTATAGTCCGATGACTAAGCCTAACCTTGAGAGTTTAATGGCCGAATTAGAAAACTAAGTTTTTAAAGGTCAGGCTAAAGCCAGCAATCAGACAATTGCTGGCTTTTTTGTCTTTAAACTTAAATAGTCAAAAACCGAACTTAATTATTAATAATCTTAGTCTTTACTATTGAGCGTAAACGCATTCGTAAAGCTCAGCAAACTCCGCTTTTCGTTTTTGGCTAAACATAGGATCATCAACCAACTTAACTTTACTTTCAATTGCCTCCCAGTCAGCCTTTGCTAAGTTTTCCGCCGCGAATGGAAAAATGAATTTTTCTTCAATCCCTATATGGCTAGATAAAAGATTGATATAATGTTTACACTCGGCAATCAACTTGTCCTTATCTAAAGAGATAAACTCCGTTTCAATGGAGCTTAATGTTCGATGTAACGTTTTACTTTTCTCGTACAACCGTTCATGTTGTTCAGTAATTTCATCTAGTTTTTCCGCTAGTATAGGATCTCTTTCTCTGATGCTAGAAAAGATAATCTCTTCGGTTGGATGATGAAAAATATCTTGATAGGTCGTCATATAAAGTAATATATTTTGCCATTTATGATAATTAGGCTCTATCGAAGAACTTGCTAGTTCCTCGACTTCTTTATCAAAAAGACTCAAGAGCTTACTAGTATTAATATGGTCGGTACGTAATTGGGAGAGAAGTCTATGCATGTGGATCTCCATTCAAGTTAGTACTCTAAAATATCTCAAAAAATTAAAGTGTAAAAACTTAATCGTTTAAAAGAATGCGAGGTTCTAGACTACAGAGCTGAAAATGAGATAGTGTTGATGTAAATCAGTGATCCTGAAATAACGGTATTCTTGAATGCTGATTTATCAATCAGAGAAGCTATATAGAGACTATCAAACATCTCATACTTGAATATCTCAATAGTAAGATGTCAAAAAACTTAATAAAAGAGTTCGTGTTACAACGGAGTACTTGTTCAACCTATGATGTTCATCTGTGAAAGTTACAAACCTAATTACCACACCCAGTTTGAACGGTAATATTCCGTTTGTTTTATTTTTTCAATAGCCAAATTCATTCGGCTAACAAACTCCCTACTAATTGTTTTTTTACTGAGCATAAAAGATAGGGGATCGTGCGAAATAGTAATAGGACAGGACCTTAGTGCATCCCCTGTCGAATTAATCGAAGATCGATATGCAACGACAGTCGGATCATCAACAACGCCATCCAAGTTTTTTTCTTTCAAGAGCTGCAAATGTTGAACACTATTCTCAACATAATAAAGCTTCTTATTCATGCTAAAATTGTTTTGAATTCTAGTAAGTTCGGGTCCGTAGGCAACACCATGCTGGACAGCTAATTTAAAGCCATCTTGAATCAGTTGTTCAAGATCCATGGTTTGACATTTCTCGGCGTATTTTTCTGTGGAGTATAGCAGCATAAATTCTGCTCGATAAGGCGCTGTAAAATGGGCAAAATTAGTTCTTTCTTCGGTAAAGGAAGCATTAAGCTGCATGTCAATTTCCCCATCTTTCAAAGCCTCTAAGGCTTTAGGATAAGACATTTTTTTGAATAGCAACATACAACCAATTTGATCTGCAATTTTTCGTACTAAGGTAATTTGCAAGCCTTTAACAGAACCATCACTTTCGAAAACTTGATACGGAGGCCAGTGATCCATACCAATAGTGAGAGCGCAAATTGATTTTGGTTTGATCGTTTCAATGGCGATTAGATGTCCTGCATAAATCGCATTAAAGACCAATGAAATAAAGACTAGCCAGTATTTAAGTTTCAAACCCACACCCTATTTCCTAAAATATATAACTCGGTTAAACACTACAATAGAACTTAGATACACCCGTAATATTTTATACGTCGCCACCTTAGTTTTAGATTAACAAAGATTTATCACTCAGAAAACTCATAAGTAATAATAGCCTATTTCCTTATTATTCTCTCCGATGTCATTTTACTATTTGCTATCGTTAGCCCTTTAGTTTTTCTATCAACCCGAAACTGGCATCTTCTACCAAATCTATCACTTGGTCGAATCCCTTAGCTCCACCATAATAGGGATCGGGTACTTCCCTAAGTGTTGAATTCTTAGCGTAATCAAGAAACAGTTCTACTTTCTCTATAATAGTAGGGTCATCATCCGCCAACACCACGGTATTTTGGTAGTTATCGTTATCCATAACTAATATGTGTTCAGAGTCGATTAAATCTTGCTTGCTCAGTTGGCGAGCTCGTATTTCACTCAAATCATAGCCCCTCTTCTTAGCCGCTGCTACAGATCGAGGATCCGAAGCCTCACCAACGTGGTAGCCGATAGTTCCACAAGAATCGACTTTGACATATTCGAGCTGAGGCTCTTGTCTAACTAATTTTCTAAACACACCTTCTGCGGTCGGCGAGCGACAAATATTCCCCATACAGACAAACAGAATTTTGACTGACATCTACAAACCTCTAGGTATTCAATTGTGAAATGAACAATTGATTCGCGCGTTGCAAATCATTGGGAGTATCTATCCCAGCAGGTGGTGCATTATCTAAAACATCAACGTAAATACTCCGTCCATTTTCTATCACTCGCAACTGCTCAAGCTTCTCAAGGCTTTCTAAATGGGACTCTGGCCAAGCGACGAAATTTGCTAACAAAGACTTTGTATAAGCATAAATTCCAATATGACGATAGTAGTTTATTTGCTCTACTTTTTGTGGTTCTCTAATATAAGGAATTCTTGAACGAGAAAAATAAATAGACTTATAATCTTTGTCAAATACTACTTTTACGGTGTTAGGGTCGTCAGCCTCTGAATCAGTAATCGAACAACATAATGTGGCCATTTGTGTTTTCTTAGAGTTAACGAGCTTAGCTACTCGAGAAATATTTTCACTCGGTATAAAAGGCTCATCACCCTGTACGTTAACAAGTACAGCATCATCATCTAGGCCCAAGATTTCAGCAGCTTCAAAGATACGGTCACTACCAGAAACGTGGTTATCTTTAGTCATTACCGCGTTAAATCCTGCGCCTTGAACGCACTTCTTAATTTCTATATGGTCGGTCGCTACTGTGACTGATTGTGCACCACTTTTTGCGGCTTGACGGCAAACTCTTTCAATCATACTGATGTCACCAATTTTTAAAAGTGGCTTACCCGGTAATCTCGAAGATTGATACCTTGCCGGTATTATCACGTGAAATGTCATAGTGACTGTTCAACTTGTTCTGAAGTTAAGCTTTCGGCTCTGTCAGAAAGCATCACAGGGATTCCGTCATCAATTGGATAAGCTAATCGGTCGAAGCGGCATATCAATTTCGATTGCGTTTTATCAATTGAAACCTTACCGTGACAGATAGGACAAACAATTATTTCTAACAAAGATTTATTCATAGTTATTCCATTGTTTTATCGTACTAATTTTTACGAACTGATGTATTTTTCGATTCAGTAGAATCTTTAAGCGAGATAACCGATTGCTCTATTTGTTCGAGTAAAACACTGTCAACTTGCATTTCTACTTTTAGGAAATACCAATTTTTCTTAGCAAAAGATTCACATTTAACAGCATCTTTTTCAGTCATGACCACTAACTTATCTTCATGAACATGATCGAAATCTCGCAAACTAAAAGCATGATGATCGGGGTAAACTGTTTTTGATTTGATCGTAACAAATTTTTCGAGTGAGGCGAAAAAGCGCTCTGGGTTTCCGATCCCAGCAATTGCTACCACTTCTTGCTCACTTAAGTAATTGAGTTGCTTTTCTTCTTTCGAACTAATATTAACCAGTGATACCTCAACAAGCTTTACTTTATGGTGAGTAAACTTGTATTCTTGCTCGCCATTTTGCACGACATAATCGACACTATCGAGCCTTATTATAGGTTCTCTTAACGGACCGAAAGGAAGTATTAGCTTATTGCCAAACTGGCGAGCCCCATCGAACAACACTACTTCGATATCTCTCGCCATTGAATAGTGTTGTAGCCCGTCATCGCTAATCACAACATCTACTTGGTTATTCTTCAATAAATATCTAACAGCATCAGCTCGTTTAGGAGCAATGACAATTGGTAATTTGAGTTTTCGAAACTGCATAAACGATTCATCACCCACCGAAAAAGCAGTGTCTTCTTCGGTAACTTGATGAGGAAAGCTCTTTATGTCTGCCTTATAACCACGACTAACTAAACCTACAGAAATATTTTTGCTGGCAAGATAACTAGCAAGTGACGTAATAAAAGGTGTTTTACCGGTACCACCGACTGACAAATTTCCCACAACCACTATAGGCTTATTGAATGACGAACCTTTAAAAATCTCCAGCTGATAAAAAGCTCGTTTTGCTAATACTAACAGCAAGAATGGCAAACTTAATGGCCAGAGTATCCATGCAAGTCGAGAGCGAGAATACCAAACTGATTGAATAATTTGCCCTAGCATCTTTAACTTTCGTTATCCTGGATTACCAGAGTCTCTTTTTCGGTTTCTTTCGAACTAATGGCTTCTTTACTTTCAAACTGCAGATGATAAAGGTTTGAATAGACCGATTGATTGTCTAACAACTCTTTGTGAGTACCTTGCTCGATTAAATTTCCAGAGTCTAGAACCAAAATAGCATCTGCTTTTTCTATGGTGGAAAGCCTGTGCGCAATCACAATAGTCGTACGATTCTCAGTAAGAGAATCAAAGGCTTCTTGAATATGACGCTCTGACTCAGTATCTAAAGCCGAGGTTGCTTCATCTAAAATGACAATGGGAGAATCTTTATAAAGTGCCCTAGCGATAGCTAAGCGTTGCCGTTGCCCACCCGACAATTTAGCGCCATTTTCTCCGATGAATTCGTTGAATCCATCGGGCATCTGTTGAATAAATTCCCAAGCATGAGCTTTAACCGCCGCAGCTTTGATTTTCTCCATTTCTAGGGAATACTCTTTTTCGTTCAGCGATTTGAGATCAACGGCATATGCAATATTGGAGGCTACGCTCGAATTAAACAGGGTGACATGCTGAGAAACAATGCCAATATGCTTTCTCAAATTGGCTAATTTGAGTTGGGTTATATCATGACCATCTAACCTAATTACTCCTGATGTCGGCTCATAGAAACGTAATAACAGATCGGTAACAGTCGACTTGCCACCGCCCGACTTGCCGACAAGAGCGATTGTTTGGCCAGGCGAGATTTGAAAAGAAATGTTTTTAAGCACATCCTTTTCACCGTCGTAAGAAAAATTAACCGCGTTAAATTCTACTTTTCCTTCGACACTTTCAATTTCAATCTTTCCGTGATCTTTTTCTTCAAACTCGTCGAGTGTTTCAAAAACGCCTTGAGCCGCCGCTAAACCTTTTTGGAACACACTATTAAGATTTGAGATCACTTTTAGCGGCTTTAACATCATAATCATCATGCCTAGCATCGCCACGAAGTCTCCCGGAGTGAGATCGCCTACGCTCAATTGTTGACCCGCAAAATAAATTACAAACGCTAACGCAACACCCGCAATGAGTTGAATAAGTGGTGTGCTGACAGCCTTGGTGGCAACCATTTTGATATTCTGAGTTCTATTTTTACGAGCTTCTCGATTAAATCGCTCTAACTCAAACTCTTCTCCACCGAAGGTTTTTATTACTTTATACCCATCAACAACTTCTTGAGTATTTTGGGTTAGCCCCCCCATTGCTTTTTGTATATTTTGGCTGATTTTTTTAAATCTTTTACTGGCGGTATTTACTATCAGTCCGATAATAGGTGCGGCGATTAAGAATAAGCTGGCAAGCTGCCAACTGGTATAAAAAATAAAACATAAAATATAGACAATGACACCACCTTCACGAAGCAACTTAGTGAAAGTATCCGTGGTAACAGTGGCAATCTGTTGAGTATCAAAAGTAATTCGAGAAACTAATTTACCACTCGAGTTACTATCATAATAACGACTAGGTAAACGAAGATATTTATCAACAACTTCAACCTGAATACGATGAACAATGTTTTGCCCAACCCAAGACATACAATAGGCAGATATAAAACTCGCTACACCTCTAATCGTTAACAGTAGGATAATATAGTATGGAACATTCTCCATGATCTCTTTATTACTGTTGATCAATACTTCGTCGGTCAAAGGTTTAAGTGCCAAAACAAATAAGAAGTCCATTCCGGCATAGGCTAGATTCCCTAATACGGCAACCGCAAAAGCTAATTTGTAGTGCTTTAAATAACCTCTAAGGCGTTTAAAGGTTTGAGGTTTAACGAGTGGCGTTTCCTCGCTCATTCTTCGTTCCTTTGTGTGGCCATTTGCAAATTAACCACACCTAATTGTGAGGTAGCATCCATAGCTGTAACCACAGACTGATAAGGCGTGTTCGCATCGGCACTAATGATCACAGGAGTGTCTTTATTGGCTTCGATAGATGGTTTTATCGCAGCCTTTAGTGTTTCGAGGGATTCATTAACCAAACCTTTACCATTAACAAAATAACGCCCTTCTTTGTCAATACTGATTTCTAGAGTTTCAGGCTTAGTATCAAGAGGCTCAACGCTAGCTTTAGGAAGTTCTAATTTGATTTGAGTTTCTCGAGTAAAACTCGTAGAAACCATAAAGAAAATAAGCAACAAAAATACCACATCAATCAATGGTGTCAGATTAACCGTGATTTCCTGTTTCTTTTGTCTAAAGAACATACTATTAGCTCCTTAGAGTCTCACGTTCACCGTGTAGAACTTCCACCATTTTGAGAGCCTCTTGCTCCATTTCTGCAACTAATTCGTCGACCTTACGCTCAAAATGGCGGTGAAATATCAAAGCCGGTATTGCAATGATTAGACCGGTGGCCGTGGTAATTAGTGCTTCTGAAATTCCATGAGCTAACGCCCCTGCATCACCAGTTCCTTGCACTGTTATCACAGTGAATACTCGAATCATTCCGATTACAGTTCCTAGCAATCCTAATAGCGGGGTGATTTGGGCAATAGTACCTAAAGTATTCAGGAAACGTTCGAGTTTAACTACGGCTAAACGCCCAGCTTCTTGAATACTCTCTTTCATTGTCTCACGACCATGTGAATGATTGACTAAACCAGCGGCAAGTATTTCGCCTAAAGGCGAGCTATCCTTGAGTTTCTTCAGTCGAGCCTTATCCAATTGGTTGTTCTTAATCCAACTCCAAACTTGAGCAACTAGGTGTTTTGGAGTGATTCTAGTTCTGCGTAAGCTCCAGCTTCGTTCTATACAAATGACGAATGCGGCTAACGAACACAGCACGATTGGTAACATTATCCAGCCGCCGGCTTTTAACAATGAGATCATATTATTTGGGAGTCCTTGAGTTAATTTACTCTACAGCTTATAAACTGCTGATTTATAAAGGGAGAATTCTGTAATTATGTCGTGTATAACGCTCACTTAATGCGAATTATAGCAAGTTTTTGGGATAATATAAGCGCTATCAAAGAGTGAATGACACAAGCAGGAACAGATTGGCTCTGGTCTCAGTAAATTATCAACTTGTTTACTTTAATTAAGGTTGATTTCGGTGCCAAAACCTTGGTTTTCTTTGGCGTTCTGTTTCGACCAACAATTGCCCCTCAGGTGACTCAGTAATCGTAATAGCGCCTTTTTCGAAACTTGTCAACATGGTTGCGTCTGCATTTTGATATCTATTTACCACGGCGTCTCGCGGAAATCGCCATTGATTGGCATATCCAGCAGAAAATAAGACCAACTTGGGCGATAGGTGATTGACAAAGTCTTCGGTAGAACTAGTCTCACTACCATGATGAGGAGCGACTACCAGATCAACTCCTGCTAAAACCCGTTTTTTGTCTTCATTAACCAAATCTCTTTCCACTCGCTTTTCTATGTCACCAGCAATTACCAGTCGGTTATGCTCAGTTTCTATTAATAAAATACATGATGCGTTATTTCCACTGTAATTTAAGATAGGTGAATGACTAGCAAATTCATTTTTGTCGTTCGTGTTATCAGTCGTTTTAAAATGATTTTTCGTGGTTATAAATTTAAAGGAGACTTCGTTCCAACTAAAACTTTTCTTGTGATGGCATGTAGAAATATGAGTAATAGTAGCTTCACTCATATTTAGTTTGAGCTTTTTAGTCTGGATTAGCTCAGGCTCGCCTAATAACAATTCACCAATACTAAAGTGATTGAGAACATCAACTAACCCACCAGAATGGTCAGCGTCGCTATGACTAATAACAAGGGTATCAATATGCTTAATGCCCTGTTTTTTCAAAAATGGTATTAGGCTCGAACGAGCCACGGAGTATTCAGAAACCAACCGTTCCTGGAGTACTATATTCGACGTGTTTTGACTACCCAGATCCTTCTTTGTGGCAAAACGTCCAAAGCCTGTATCATAGACCAGCTGATTTTTACCTTTAGAAATGCTGATAGCTAATCCGTGGCCCACATCAAACAGAGTTAATTTCAAATTGGACTGCCTGTTGGAAGGATAAAGCGTTGCCGCGAGTAGAATAGCAACTGGGAAAAAAAGACTGCGTCCAGGAACAGATTTAGGCAGTAATAGCAGCAGCATAGCTAACAAAAGTGCTATTGCACCGATGGATGATAAACTAGGGATTAACACTAATTCATTGAGTCCAGCTAGTTTTTGCTGTGTCCAAAGAGTTAGAGAAATCGCATAATCGACTAGTCTGAAAACCCAACTTGCCGCTTGTTCTGAAAACAAAAGAGTGATTAGTCCGACATAGATGAGCGGCGCTGTTAAAAATGTCGTTAAGGGAATCAAGATTACATTAGCGATAAAACCGACTAAAGAAAACTGGTTAAAAAACCACCATGAAATTGGAATTAGACCAAGAAAAAGCAACCAATTGAATCTCAACCAAGCTTTAATTCTAGTCAATTTTTGATTTGTTTGTTGTTTATAAGAAGTCACTAAGGCGATGACAACAACAGCGTAAACCGATAACCAAAAACTCATGGACATTACCGCGAATGGTTGAAAAATGGTAATCACTATGACCGATAGCCCCAGCAAGTCTGACAAAGATAGTTTACGACCAGACCATCGGCAACCTAGGTAAATGCTGAGCATAATCATAGCTCTTTGCGATGGAAAACCTAGCCCACTAATAAGCGTCACAGCTAAAGCACTAGCTAACGAGAACAACTCAGCTAATCTTTGGGCGGGGTAGCGTCTAGTTATCCACGGAAGATTTTTAAAGATATATAGAAAAAAATAGTAGCCCCAAAGAGCCGCTATACCGATATGTAAACCCGAAATAGCTAAAAGATGCGCCGTACCGGAATCGACGATATGTTGCCATTGTGAAGGTTCAATTTCCGCCCTTTCTCCCATGGAAAGCGCTAAAATAACTCCTCGAGTGTTTTCGTTTTTAGTCGCCTGAACTACCGCATCATATATTGATTGCCGAGTCCGATGATAAACCCCTTGTAGGCTTAGCTTTCTTACTAGTGCTTCTGCATTCTTAATATACCCAGTTGCAAGGTAGCCTTCACTTAATAGCCATTTTTCGTAATCAAAGCCAGCAGGATTCAGTCTGCCATGATTCGGCTTGAGTTTTACCGTTAACCACCAATTAGTACCGGCGGTTAGGCTTTTAGATAATTTTTCATCTATTCGATAGTAACTAAGCTTAAGTTTGTCATTTTGCAAAAGACCTATTGCGTTTCTATTTAGTTTAGAAACGCAAAAATCGAATTTTACGGTAAATTGTTTACTTTCTTTGCTAGAAGAGTGATCCGTGGACCTTTCTGGAATACTACAAATAAGACCTTCAACTTGATAAACCTGTGGATTACTGATGAGGTTTTTAGATTGGCTCAACCACACCTGCGCCGACAGAGCTGCGAACAACAAGCCAACAACGATGCTGGTGGTGAATTTTGCGAACTGAAGATATTGATGACTAATCAGGGAGCGGTTTAAAGCCATCCAAATCGTCCCAATAACAAATACACAAAACGATATTTGCCAGACAACCAATTCAGCAGACTGGATAAAATTTAAACTACTTAAACCGGCAATGTATCCTAAGCTATACCACTTCAAAACAAATCCCTATGTTTGAACGATTGATGCTGCACCCTTTTGTTAATGAACTAACCTCACAACCAAGCTTCCTATAGCTTTAGTGGGCTATTTTTGACTTGATAACGATCTAAGTGATTACATTTCGGTTAAATAATCATAATCGACCAAATATACCTGTCGCTTACCAGCGCCAAAAGCTACAATCATAATAACAGAAAATAGTTGTAAATATTAAGTAGACATGCCGCGCAAAATAATCCGTAAATACTTACCCGATCCGGACAAAATCAAAGGAAATCGTTTCCTTACGGTTTTTGGCCCCGTCATTCATGAACCTCAACTTTGGCACCTTACACGCCATTCGGTAAGTAAGGCGTTTTTTATTGGATTGTTTTTCGCTTTTTGGCCAGTCCCATTCCAGATGGTTCTAGCGGCAGGCGGAGCAATTTTAATTCGGGGTAATTTACCTCTTTCCGTCGCATTAGTTTGGATAACAAACCCAGTAACTATGCCTTTTCTATTCGGATTCGCTTATTTTGTTGGTGTATCAGTACTAGGCCACCAATCAACGGAATTCGAATTTAACCTTAGTTGGCAGTGGTTAGAAAATAACTTACAAGCGCTATGGCAACCATTTATCTTAGGATGTGCGATTTGCGCATTAGTCGCTGGCACCATTGGATATTTTGCTATCGGGGTATTCTGGCGACTTCATATCGGTCATGCTTGGAAATCAAGAATCTTGCATCGGCGTGTTAGAGACGAGTCGAACCAGCAGAATAACCAATAAACCGAAAAATAGTAGGATATAACGATTGGAGCCGGTTGATCTGGACTTTAGCTACAAATTCCACTAAATTAGCATATGCTTATATAAGGTTCATATTCTTCAAAGTCACAGTTTAATCGAATGGTGATTCAAGCATTTTAAACAAATCAACTTGAAAACTCATTGGTCGGCAGGAATAGCTCAGATGTCCGAAGTGTTAAGAGATACTTTATCAAATTGCTCACAAATTAACGAACAGCCAATTTATCAGCATGCTGAGGCAGCGACTCGTCAATTAAAAGCGCTTGCCAACGTTAATCGGCTGATGATTCTATGCATACTTTGTGAAGAAGAGCTCTCTGTAACTGAACTAAATGATAAACTAGATATTTCTCAATCGGCTTTATCTCAACATTTAGCAAAATTGCGAGATGACGAAATAGTAAGCACTCGACGTGAATCGCAAACTATCTATTACTCAATAGCGGACGGCATTGCCAAAGATATTATCCAAGTATTACACGATTTTTACTGCACATAATTCTATTCTTTTCGGATGGCCTTAACGCTTTTCCTTTGTTTCAAGAATAACCGAAGTATTTGTTCTGACAACGCCTTCTAAATCCCCGATATGATCAATTAAATGACTTAGTTGCTCAGTGTTTCTAGCATGAATAACCGCAATCATGTCGTATTCACCGCTAATCGCGTGTACAGCAGAAACTTGCTCTATTTTCATTAGAGCGGAAGAAACGATTGAGGCACTTTTTTGCTCAGCTGCTATAGCCACGTGTGCAGACACGAATTGATTGAGGTATTCTTTACCAAGTAACAAAGTATATCCCATTATAACGCCTTCTTTTTCCAGTTTAGCGATGCGCGCTTGTACCGTGGCTCGTGACACCTTGAGCTTTCTTGCGATATCAGAAATTGTCGCTCTAACGTCTTCTTTAAGCACACTAATTAACCGTTCTTCACTATCTGTTGGCATTTTGACACCTTAACTTAGCATTTTGTCATTTTTATATCACAAATTTGTAATTTTTGACACTTCAAATTGACGATTAGGTTATCCATAATGTTTCCCTGTCGTATCTAAGCGTTGTTTTTAGCTGCTTTGATATAAAATACTAGTGAATTCACCGATTAGAAGAGAGTCAAAGTCATGTCTGATACCAACCAAGTTACAAGAGAATTATTTGATGAAGTTATGGTGCCAAATTACGCACCGTCAAAAGTAATCCCTGTGAAAGGTGAAGGTTCAAAAGTGTGGGATCAACAAGGAAACGAATACATTGATTTCGCCGGCGGGATAGCGGTTAATTGTTTAGGGCACTGTCATCCAAACCTAGTAAAAGCTTTGACTGATCAAGGCAATAAAATCTGGCATCTTTCCAATGTCATGACCAATGAACCAGCTTTAAGACTAGCTAAAAAGATGTGTGATGCGACTTTTGCAGAAAAAGTCTATTTTGCAAATTCTGGTGGAGAAGCCAACGAAGCAGCGCTAAAACTGGCAAGACGTTGGGCACTCGATAAACATGGTGAAGAAAAATCACACATCATAGCGTTCAAACAAGGGTTCCATGGTAGAACCTTCTTCACAGTCACTGTAGGTGGCCAACCAGCCTATTCTGACGGATTTGGACCAAAGCCCGGTGACGTTTACCATGCCGAGTACAATAACTTAGAAAGCGTAAAAGCGCTTATCTCTGAAAAGACCTGTGCAGTGGTCATGGAACCACTTCAAGGTGAAGGTGGGATCATTGAGCCTACCGACGAATTTGTAAAGGGTGTCAGACAGTTGTGTGACGAAAATAACGCGCTATTGGTATTCGATGAAGTACAAACAGGTGTTGGTCGTCTCGGAAGTTTGTATGCTTATATGGATCTTGGAGTGACTCCTGACATTTTAACAACCGCCAAAGCGCTTGGTGGTGGTTTCCCTATCGGTGCGATGATCACCACAACAGAAATCGCGCAACATCTAAAGATAGGAACTCATGGTAGTACCTATGGTGGCAATCCTCTTGGCTGCGCCGTTGCCGAAGCCGCATTTGATACGGTAAATGATGCTAAAGTTTTAGAAGGAGTAAAAGCGAAATCAAAAATATTTGTCGACGCTTTAAATGAAATTAATACGAAGCACCACGCATTTAGTGAAATTCGTGGTAAAGGCTTGCTTATCGGTGCTGTTCTCAAAGAAGAATATAAGGGTAGAGCCAAAGAAATTTTAATGGCCGCTATGGATGAAGGTGTGATGACTCTTATTGCTGGCGCCAATGTTTGCCGTTTCGCGCCATCGTTGATTGTTCCAGATGATGTGATCAAAGATGGCATGGCCAAATTTGAAAAAGCTGTAGCTAAAATAGTTCAGGGCTAATCTTTTACCCGATACTAAACTGCGATTTATACAGAAAGCAGGTGTTATTAGCCTGCTTTTTTGTCTTCATTATAAAGAGAGAATTCAATGATAATTATTCGACCAATTCAAGCCGACGACTACGATTCACTCTATCAAATTGCAGTTGACTCCGGCCATGGTTTTACTTCATTACCTGTCAATGAAGAACTCTTACAAAGTAAAATTAAACGTTCTGAAGAATCCTTTTCTGCAAAAGTGACTGAACCCGGTGATCAAGGTTACTTATTTGTAATGGAAGATACAGACACCGGAGAGATTGTCGGTACTTCTGGGGTGGAAGCTGCGGTAGGACTTGATTCACCTTTTTATCATTATCACTTAGGCAAGGTGGTTCATTCATCTAGCGAACTTAAAGTTCACAATACAGTTAACACACTGACGCTTTGCAACGACTACTCTGGTGTGACGGAAATATGTACTTTATTTCTTAAAGAAAAAGCTCGGGTAAACAGTAATGGTCGCTTTCTTTCGCGATTCCGTTTTTTATTTATTGGCGAGCATGAAAAACGCTTCAGCGACAAAATTATTGCAGAAATGCGCGGCGTATCCGATGAAAATGGCCGCTCACCATTTTGGGAATGGCTAGAGAAAAACTTTTTCTCAATCGACTTCCCAACTGCAGACTACCTGACAGGAACGGGCAACAAACGTTTTATCGCAGAATTAATGCCTAAGTATCCGATTTATGTCAGCCTATTAAGTGAGGCTGCTCAAACTGTGATTAACAAAGTACACGCCAAAACGGAACCGGCACTAAGACTACTCGAATCAGAAGGGTTTCATCGGAGTGACTATGTCGATATTTTTGACGCTGGCCCTACCATTGTCTCTCAAAGGCAACATATAAAAACGATTAAACAAAGCCAACGACTACAAGTTAAGTATATCAACGAGAATGATTCGGTCGATGAAAACTCCAGCAGTATGCAACAAAAATATATTATGTGTAATACAAAGCTTGAAGATTTCAGAGCGATACAAGCCAAGGTCTCAATTTGTGACAATGATCGCTATGCGCTGCTTACCGAACAAATGGCCGAGATTCTCAAAGTGAAAGAAAATGATTGGATTAGAATTATCGCTAACTAATCTAAACCCGATTGATTAGTACAATCAAATTGAAACGAATCGAAATTGATGTCAAACAAAATTTTAATAAGGTGAATTGAAAATGACTCATTCAACACAATTAATTAACGGTGAATGGCAAGCTGGTAATGGCACCGAGTTTACAAGCCTTAATCCAGCCAAAAACGAAGTCGTCTGGCGTGGCAACGCGGCAGATAAATCACAAGTTGATGCGGCAGTCGCAGCTGCTCGAGAAGCGTTTAAATCATGGTCTGCAAAAAGTTATGAAGAACGGTTAGCTCAGGTCAAAAAGTTTGGTGAAGAGTTATTAAGCTTCAAATCGGAACTAGCAGAAGCTATTTCTCAAGAAACAGGCAGACCACTTTGGGAGACAACTGCAGAAGTTGGTGGAATGGTAGGAAAGATTGCTATTTCAGAAAAAGCGTTTGCAGAGAGAACCGGTACCGTCGAAAGCGAAATGGCCGGCTCAAAAGCTTTTATCAGACATAAGCCGCATGGTGTGGTTGCTGTTTTTGGCCCTTATAACTTTCCAGGACATCTGCCTAATGGACATATCATACCAGCGCTTTTAGCGGGAAATACTGTCGTTTTTAAACCGAGTGAATTAACCCCTAAGGTTGCCGAAATTACATTAAAAGCATGGTTAAAATCTGGGTTACCAAAAGGTGTCATCAATTTGGTTCAAGGTGAAGTTGAGACAGGCATTGCTCTGGCCGGAAATCCTGATATAGACGGACTATTCTTTACTGGAAGCTCAAATACCGGCCACTTGTTACACAAACAGTTTGCAGGCCAGCCCGGCAAAATTTTAGCCTTAGAAATGGGCGGCAACAACCCATTAATTGTCAGTGGTGTTTCAGATGTTGATGCGGTTGTTCATGATCTCGTTCAATCAGCTTTTGTAACTACGGGACAACGTTGTACCTGCGCACGTCGTATTTTTATCGAGAACGGAGAGCAAGGCGACTCAATCATCAAACGTTTTATTGAGGTCAGTAAAAATATCAAAATTGGCCACTATGACGATGAAGACACACCATTTTTTGGGTCACTCATCTCTGAGAAAGCCGCCCTCGATATGGTTGCAGCACAGAAAAAATTAATTGAGTTAGGCGGACAGTCGTTATTGGAGCTAAGACACCTAGAAAAAGGGACTGGATTTGTATCAGCAGGTATTATCGATATGACTGGTGTTGAAAATATTCCGGACGAAGAATATTTTGGCCCTCTAGTTAAAGTTTATCGTTACGATAATTTGGACGACGCATTATCAATGGCCAATCAAACTCAATTTGGATTGTCGGCAGCACTCTTAAGCGATAGCCATGAGACTTACCAAAAGTTCTTTGCTTCTACTCGCGCCGGAATTGTTAATTGGAATAGACCTACGACGGGCGCAAATTCTCAAGCACCTTTTGGTGGAATAGGAGCTAGTGGTAATCACCGAGCGAGTGCCTATTACGCTGCTGATTATTGTGCTTACCCGATTTCATCAGTTGAAAATGAAAAGGTTGTAATGCCAGAAAAACTAAGCCCAGGCTTAAGCTTCTAAAATCTATACTAGTGCATGCTTCTCTACTGAAGTATGCACTCTTTTGTCATAAAAAGACCATTCTCTGATCTAGAACATAGTTTTCCTTTATTGATACCGTTTAAAATCTCACTAGAAAAATTCTATGGAAATAAAACAATCAACCTCGAATTCTTGTTTTGGAATGTGGAGTTTGTAGTGAAATATTTATCTGCCATCTTTACCGGTGCCATATTTATTATTATGGTCATGATCTGCTTGCAATTGGCATTTGTCTTTGTTGCAGTCGGTTATAACGCCTTGGCAATTAGATACGAAGTTCTCAATTCTGTAACTGGCTATTTTCGGTATTTAATTGGGATCCCTCTATTGCTCTTAGTTAGCTTTTTCGGCGGTTACATCGCAGCAGCAATGGCTAAAAAAAGAACCAATTATGTAGTCTGGATAGTTTGTTCATCAGCAGCACTTATTTCACAAGGTGGTATGCTATTCACTACCCTAGAATTCTCAAAAATAACCTTGACTGGAATTGTGGTAATTCTTTTGTCGATAATTGGTGCAATAACTGGTGGTCAACATTGGCTGCAAAAATCTCCAGAATAAGTTCATAGTATCAGTTGTTAAAGCCTAATCGGTTTCATAGACTACTTTATGTAGCAGACTCTTATCGATATGTTCAAATTTCTTTCCGTAAATATCTAACCACATCCTTTCTACATACGACAAACTATTCTCATTCACAGTTAACGTCATGTTGAACGAATTGGTCCTCGCTTTACTATTCATAAAAGGCGATTGCAAAATTCCGAAATCTTTATTGTCGGTATTGGCTGATACTTCAAAGTGAGTGCCCTGCTCGTCCTTTCGAATAGAACCACCGGCTAGAATACACACTCCGCGAGGTATAGTTAAAGAATGCATAATTAGTCCGGTGGATGCTTCATAAATCCAATGACCGATCTGGTCATGAAAAATCCTGCCAGTCGCTTTCTTACGAACTAAGTGGTGATATTTAACAGAAACAAGTTGCTGCTCTTCAGCATTTTCAGCTGGTCCCGATGGCGTAACAATCAATTCATCACTGTATGCCGATTTATCTGGGTTTGCTGCAGCGTCTGGAGCGACATCTAACCCTTTGTTCCCCGACCAACGTCCTATTAGTTGAAACAATGGACCATAGTCTATGCCATCAATTTTATTGCTCATCATTGTTACCTTTTGAATTGACTTTAGTGTTTTCAATTTTAATGACTCTTGACTCACCAGGGATTGAAAAATAGTCCAATCCTGAATCCTTCACGCTACTCGGTACTTCGACCGGAACATGGATCCCGATACTTTTATTCGCGTTAATCGTTTTGGTTAAGATGGTTCGTCCTTGATGACTATCATAAAACCAATACGGTGGAAAAGCGACGTTTGTCATCTTACTCTTCCAATGTGCAGTGTGTGGTTCAAAATGTTGTTGGTTAGGATCAGCATCCCCCATATGAATAACCGTTAACTGCCCTTCTTGACTACTGTCTTTATCTTCATCGTATTTTTTTAACAATGTTACTCGATAGACAATATTCTCTATTTCTGCTCGGCCTGGCCAACCAGCATGCGGTATTCTAACTGCTTCGACTCGAATTTCCTTGTGCTCAACTTTTATTGCTTGCTGGGCTAATGCTAAACCAATTGGTATAAATCGTTTTCTAACACTTTCGCTTGGGCTTAACTTTTTCAATTGTTCAATCGCTTGTTGAGGGGCGACTAGTGACACCTGAGGTTGATTATTCATGTATTTTAACACTTCTTGCGCGGCAAAATGGTCTGCATGCGCATGGCTAATCAATACCATATCGATACTGTTATAGGGTTGAATTCCTTGGTGGATCTTGGAAACTATTTCACTTGGTACTAATTGATAGAATCCAAAATCATTATGAAAAAAAGGATCAAAAAGGATCTTCTTATCCTCAAGAGACACCATAATCGCTTCATTCCCTAGGTAAACTACTTCACCATGGTCAGTACTAGACACCACAACTTTATCAACATTACCGACTTCTCCATGAGAAAACACTTGTTGACAAAAAATCAGAAAGATTGAAGTTATGGTTATTATTTGTACAATTTTCAGTTTCTTCATAGAAATCATTAATCCAATTGCGTTCTAAATTAATCCATAATACCTATTATGCCTAAATTTTGTAGAGTGATAAAAATATCTAACAACTATTTTGCGCTTTCTAAGCAAAAAATAGGTAGAATGTTAAGTTAGATGCGTAGGAGTCAATTACAACTTGGCTCAGAATACCATGACTTAAAGTTACCGTTTTCACAATCAATGACAGGGGAACCGTTTTGAAATCTCTTATCTACTCTTTTTGGTCAATCTGCCTGCTGGCAATTTCCAATAGTGCTAGTGCCGCCACTTTTGAAAAGGACTGGCATACTTATTCCAACTATCAGCAAGTTGTTTCGACCCATGTTCACCTCGATTTAACAGTCGATTTCAAAAAGCGACAGCTTGTAGGCAGTATCACCCATGATCTAAAAAAGATATCCGAAAGTACCGATCGCTTAATACTGGATACTCGCGACCTCGAGATTCATAAAGCCGAATTTTATGATGGTACAAACTGGCGAAAAACAACTTTTAAGCTCGATGAAAGAGACAGCGTTAGAGGCAGTAAACTAACTATTAGGCTACCCAAAAACGCTACAAAGGTAAGAGTTAATTACAATTCTTTACCACAAGCTTCGGGATTACAATGGTTAAAGCCAATCCAGACGGCAGGTAAAAAGCATCCATTTATGTTCAGTCAGTCGCAAGCCATTCATGCGCGTAGCTGGATGCCGATCCAAGACACTCCAGCAATGAGAGTTAGCTACACCGCAAAAGTTAAAACTGATGAATCGCTTCGCCCTATTATGAGCGCAGAGAATAATCCTGAATGGCAAAGCAATGGAATTTATAAATTTTCCATGCCGCAACCGATCCCGCCTTATTTGATTGCGATAGCAGCAGGTAATATCCACTATAAAAAAATGTCTAAGCAGACGGCTATTTACGCAGAACCACAGTATTTAGAATCTGCGGCAAAGGAGTTTGAAGATACCCAAGAGATGATTGACAAGGCTGAAAAACTTTACGGTAAATATCGCTGGTCCGATTATGACTTATTGATCTTACCTCCATCATTTCCATTTGGGGGGATGGAAAACCCTAGGCTTTCATTTATTACACCCACAGTGATTGCCGGTGACAAAAGCTTAGTTAATTTAATAGCGCATGAGCTAGCTCACTCATGGTCTGGTAACTTAGTTACTAACGCGACATGGCGTGATCTATGGCTAAATGAAGGATTCACTAGTTACGTCGAAAACCGCATAATGGAAGAAGTGTTTGGTGAGAAACGCGCAGTTATGGAACAAGCGCTTGCAGCGCAAGGATTAGATGAAGAATTAGTAGAGTTACCGAAAGGCGATACTATTCTACATGTAAAAATTGAGGGAAGAGATCCCGATGATGCTTTCTCAGGTGTTCCCTACACAAAAGGACAATTATTTCTAATGTACCTTGAGCAAAAATTTGGTCGAGATCGATTTGACCCCTTCTTAAGAAAATACTTTGATGATCACGCTTTTCAAAGTATCGACACCAGAAATTTTATCAGCTATTTAGATAAAAACTTATTAAATAAATACCCAAACGTTGTATCGATGCAAAAAATTAAAGCTTGGATTAAAGAGCCAATGCTCCCGGCAGACGCCCCCAAACCAACGTCAGACGCTTTCAAAATGGTCGACAAAGCTAAAAGCGCTTGGCTAAAGAGTGATATTAAATTATCGGACATAAATACTGGCCAGTGGACCGTTCATGAGTGGTTATACTTTATCAATAACCTACCAAAAAATATCAGCATGCAACAGTTAAAATCATTAGACGCAGCCTACAACCTGACTCAATCAAGCAACAATGAGATTGCTCATGCGTGGTTATTACTCAATATTAAACGAGATAATTCAGCGATTAAGAAACGATTGGAGAGTTACATGATTGAAATCGGTCGTAGAAAACTAATCGTTCCCTTATACAAAGCATTGCTTGATAAAAAGCGAAATCATCGGTTCGTCAAGTCAGTTTATCTTAAAGCTAGACCAGGATATCATCCACTCGCTCAAGGCACTGTTGATGGATTGTTTAAGAAAGCTAAGGTTGAGCTATAGAGTTACCAACCAGCACATATAACAACCGCTAACATGCTAAGCACTCACATCCATGTGAGTGCTTTTTTTTTCGCTTCATGTTCTTAAGTTGTTAGCGACAATAGACTCACAAATTATAGTTATTCCCCCGAATAAATGAGCCACCCAAAACAGCAAGACAACTAGCACTATTAGAGAAAATTCAGCTTGCGTCTGGTTGTTGTTTTACTAGTTTTTGTGACTGCGTTATGCCTGTTTTAATAAAAAACAAAGCAACAATCGATAACATACAATAACTCGAAAGCGAGTATTGTATGTAAGACGACCCATCGTACAAATAGAAGCTAATCAACAACATTGATGCTATTAACCTAATAAACTCAAGTTTAACAGCGTTCGAATTTGATTCCATTAACAAACCAGCCGTCACCACAGGAATGGTAATTCCGACCCAAACAATCCAAGTCTGCCAACTTTCTAAACTGTTACTCATTAGAATAAAAAGAACTGCCGCAACGAGTGCTACAGAAAATTGAATCAATACATAAACCTTTAGCCAAAGCGAACTAGGCGGATCATATTTAACCAGCTCATTAGGATTTACCTTCTTAATGGGAAACTTCTTAGATACATCCTCAGGCCTCCAACCAGTTGGCATAAACCAAATTCTAAATTTATCTTTCCAACTCTCGGTTCGCCAAGCATCGCTTATCAAAGACCACCAAGTATGAATATTTGCCCATAAAGGATTAAACGATTTAACGGCTCGGCGAACGCCATAGATGACTTTTTCACCATCCAACTCCTCTTGAAAAGTCCCAAACAGCCGGTCCCAAATAATAAACACTCCACCATGGTTTTTATCTATATAAATCTGATTTTGTCCATGATGTACACGATGATGTGACGGTGTGACGAAAATTGTTTCAAACCACCCCAGTTTTCCAATGAGCTGAGTATGGACCCAGAATTGATAAACGAGATTAAGTGCCCCACTGACGAAGAATACCTCTGCTGGAATACCGATAACAAAACTAGGAATATAGAACATCCAGGCTCCAACGGAACTACTCGTTTGCCTTAAGGCGGTGGTTAAGTTGTACTCTTCACTTTGATGATGGACAACATGGGCAGCCCATAAAAAGTTAATCTGATGTGAAAACCGGTGGTACCAGTAATAGAGAAAATCATAGAATACGAAGGCGAATAGCCAGGTCCAGATAGAGTCTGCCGATAAACGCCCTAAAGCCAATGTTTTTTCTAACCAAGCGTAAACAATGGCAGCAAAGGTGAACACCATTAATTTTTGAGTTTGACTGATTATTCCAAGTGACAAACTAGTGATTGCGTCGTTGAAACGAAATACTTTTGATTTCGCTTTAACACTTGCCCATAACTCTATAAATATTAAAAGAAAAAATATGGGAGTTGCAAATAGAATTATTTGAGTGGCCATCGATCTCAACCTAAATTTATATGTTTTGAATCCCGTGCAAAGGCATGCAAAAGTCGATATTATTTGTACTATAATTCAATCATATAGAATAAAACTTAATGTCGCTATCCGAAATATTAACTAACCGCCACTCTGTAAGAGCCTTTCTGGATAAACCTGTTGAAGAATCAACTTTACGTCAAATTTTTGTTCAGGCACAACAATCGAGCTCAAACTGTAACGTACAACCCTGGCAACCCTATGTAGTCAGCGGAAAAGCAAAGGATGATTTAAAGCAAGCCTTAGTTAACGAAGTCATGAGTGGCATCCCGCCTACACCTGAATTTGATTGGGTTCCTAGATATCAAGGAGTACACCGTGAGCGTCAGTTTGGCGCCGCTAACGCGCTTTATAGTGCAATGAATATCTCAAGAGAAGATAAAAAAGCTCGCCAAATGGCAATGCTTAGAAACTGGCAATTCTTTGATGCACCACATGTTGTTTTCTTTTGCATGCAAAAATATTTAGGCATCATGGGGGCAGTAGATGTTGGTGTTTATGCGCAAACACTGTCGCTATTACTCCAAGAGAACCATATATCAAGTTGCATGCAAGGTGCTCTCGGCCAATTTCCTAAACCCATTAAAGCAGCATTAAAAATCCCTGAGGACACAGGCATTCTCTTCGGCATGTCGTTTGGCTACGAAGACGCCGATGCACCAGCAAATAGCGCACGTACTGATAGAGCGACTTTTGAACAATTGACAACCTTTATTGAATAATTGCGCACTATTTCAACATTAATTAGCCTGTCAAAAACCCCCGCTTGAACTATAATTTAGTATTGAGATATCAAGCGTATAGCGGGTCAAAAAAACGATCCGTTATTAAAACCAACTAGAGCTTAGGGCTAAACTATAAAAATGGGCAATAACGTTAGCAAAGTCCTACAAGATCAATACCTTAAGCTATGCGCTCTAAAAGTTGATAAGGAGCAACAACAGCACTTATTAGACCAACTCCTGAGTAATCTAAAATCGGCTGAACAAAATCTAGTCTCCGAGTTAACTCCCGATGCAAACTGTCTATCAAGTTATGAACAAAGAGTTTTAACGACCTGTAGTGATGATTCCGATCAAGATTTATCTCAAATAGGCGAGTTTCCCCGGATAAAACTGGCCGCAGACATTATTGATTACGCTTTTCTACAAGTCGGCACTAACCCCAAAATACCAGATTTATTAAAGCTCATCATAATGAGCCTAAAACCGTCATTATTCAGATTAACGCTTGAAGATTACCGTACATTAATTTCGGAATCTAACCCATTACTACAGACAATCGACGTCCTGGTTAGTTATACCCCATTGTGGAAAGACGAACAAAAGGCTAACTTTCCAACATTTAAGAAATTAGTGTCACTGCTAGATTTTGCAGAAGCATCTTCAAATCAGTTGGCTGATAGGCTTAAGGAAACAGTTTTTACAATAGCCCAAATTCGAGAAAACCAACAAAAACGCAGCTTGATATTTGAGAAACGATTAGTTGAGCGGGAAGCTAGTGCAGCAATCACAAAGACCTCTCAGCTATTTATCGCAGAACTGCTAGGTCAAATTAAAGAACGATATGCCCTCGAAGCATTTCTAGATGAATTTTTAGATACTCATTGGAGTCGCTTATTAACTCTAGAGCTAGTTAGACGTGATGAAGTAGCTTTCATAGGCTCATTGGAACTGTTTATTCGATTAATTAACTCGCTAGCTGAAATCAATTCAAAACAGGCACTTAATCATTTAATTGATGAATTGCCAAAGCTAAAAGAAGGACTATTAGCGGGCTTAACCAAACTAGCCGTCAGCGAATTAGAAGCCAATGAATTTCTTAACGAAATTGAAAGTCGACATTTGGCTATCATTCAACACAATAGTCAGCTATCAAATGACGATGATTCAATTGATTCCGCGAGTGACAATCAAGTTGCCCCCTCCGAAGGTGAGCTAGAAAAACCACCGTCTATCGATGAAGATGACCTCATTCGATTGAAACCGACGGATTTCTATGCAACTCAAATAGAGAAGCCGGTCGATGATATTGCACCGGTAGATAATCACCAATCCAATAAGGAAAGTCAGAATAATAATGACCAAGCGGCTGATAGCGAAGAGGAAGTTAACAGTCTCGCTTCAAAGACATTTTTGCAAGCTATCGAAGAGCAAACTCAAACTACCAATGCTTCTGAAGAAACCGAACAGTCAATATTTAACGCACTATTCTCAAAAATGCACAATGAGCTAAGTCAAATTATCTTTGCCGATCAAACCCCTTATGCATCATCAGAGACTGAAAGCTATATCTCTTTAAATGATTGGTATTCAATTAAAGACCATCACGAATTACATAAATTGATTTACATTGATGAGAACACTAAACAGCATATTTTTGCAAATCAAATGGCACAAAAATCCCATTCTTTTAGCATAGAAGAAATCAATCAGCTATGCAGCGACAACCAGATTAATAAATTTGTAACACCCAATATTATTGCGCCAGCCATTAAGAAAAGCCTGCAACTTTATAGAGATTATTTATCTGAACGAAAGAAGCTTGCGTCTCAAGAATCGGCTGAGGTACTTGACTTTCTGAAGCGTGATTCTAATGACACTTTGAAAAATAATTTAGAAGCTAATAAGTCTAACTCACCAGAAAAAACTGAAGAAAGCATTGAAGGCAAACAACAAGAAACTGTCGACATTACATCAATTACTGTAGGCTCTTGGATTAGTTATAACCTTAACAATCGAAAGATAAAATGTAAGTTAGCAGCTCGTATTGTCTCAAAGGACGTCTATATTTTTGTTGACCGAAAAGGACTAAAAATATTGGAACAAACAACGCAAGAGCTAAACGACAAGTTAGCTAGCGGAAAAGTTTGTCTTGTTGAAAGTGAAAATTCTGGCCGTCTCGAATCTGTCATTGCGAAGACTCGCAATTTGAAATCCTAGAAGGTTTTGTTTAATAAGATTAAATCGAAGCGACAAAATTAATAACAAAAAAAAGGCCAACATTCGTTGGCCTTTTAGTTTAAACACCAATGATTAATTATCGAACCAATAAGCGTCTAATTGCGCACCACTTGAAGCAGTAGTTCCTCGAACAATAATAAACCAAGTTCCAGCTTGCGGGTTAGTAATAGTACAGTTGTGTACATTACCAGCGCCTTGTTGGATACAATCGTTATCAAATCGAGTCGGAGTAGAACCAAAGTTAATCACTAGATCCACATTTCCAGTTCCAGCTGAAGTATCCACTACTAACGAGTCAGCACCAACAGGTACTTCAATTTCGAAAACAATGTTTTCTCCACTTGCTGGACTTAGACCGGTCTCAGTAAAGCCACCGGAAGTTCCAGTGCCACCTTCAGTGACTGTTACGCTTTGAGTTGAGGTGTCTGATGCGCCTTCGTCATCAGTCACAGTTAAGCTCACAGAGTAAGTTCCAGCGCTTGCATAGGTATTAATTGGGTTTTGAGCGGTTGAGCTATTACCGTCTCCAAAGTCCCAACTATAAGACACTACACTACCATCCGAATCACTACTTAAATCTGTAAAGCTCGCTTCAAGATCTGATGTAGTAAATGAGAAGTCAGCCGTAGGAGCGATGTTCCCTGCTGCAACAGCAAACCAGTAAGCGTTTAACTCAACACCGCTAGAAGCAGCAGCTCCACGCACAACGATAAACCAAGTGCCTTCAGCAGGATTTGTAATAGTACAACTATGTGTATTACCGGCACCTACTTCTAAACAATCGTTGTCAGTTCTACTTGGTTGTGAACCAAAATTAATTGCGAGATCAGCGTTCCCTGTTCCACCGGAAATATCAACTTCTAAAGAAGTCGCGCCCGCCGGTACGTCCAGAGTAAATGATAAAATTTCACCACTAGCTGGACTCAAATTAGTTTCTGTAAATCCACCTGTTATGGTTCCGCTAGAATCGCTAACCGTAACAGTTTGATTACTCGTATTACTCGCACCTTGATCATCAGTAACCGTTAATGACACTGTGTAGCTGCCATCAGCTGAATAATTGTGAACCGGATTTTGTGAGGTAGATGTATTACCATCACCAAAATCCCAGCTGAAACTATCAACAGTTCCATCTGAATCACTACTACTATCAACAAATGTTACTTCAAGGTCAGAAGCTGTATAAGTGAAGTTAGAAATTGGTGGAATGTTATCTAGGTTAACCGTCACAGATTGGTTACTGCTATTAGTGGCCCCATCATCATCCGTCACTGTCAACGAAACCGTGTAGGTTCCTTCTGAAGCATAGTTATGTGTTGGGTTTTGAGACGAAGATGTATTACCATCACCAAAATCCCAACTCCAACTATCAACGGTACCATCAGTGTCAGAACTTGAATCCGAGAAGACCACACTAAGCTCTGTCGCTACAAACGTAAATGCTGAAGTTGGTGCCTGATTGGAAGTACTGACTGTCACGGTTTCAGTCGAAGTGCCAGTAGCGCCCTCGTCGTCTGTTACAGTCAATGTAACGGTGTATGTTCCATCTGCAGCATAATTATAATCAGTTGTAGAACCCGTAGCAGTATTACCGTCGCCAAAGTCCCAATCATAAGAAGCGATAGTACCATCACTGTCAGAACTTGCGGTTCCGTCGAAAGAACAAGCTAATAAATCACAACTTGATGTGAATGAAGCCGTAGGTTCTTGATTCCCTCCGGCGCCACTTCCGCACGAATCGAATTTAAAGCTTGAAATGTGAGTACCCCATTGACCATTTTGTTTACCAAACTGATTGGTATACCAAAAAGTACACTCATCTTCCGGGTCAACTGATAAATGACTATAGTCCCCCCAACGGTTACTCGAGTTATGGCTCGTTCCGTTAATCAAAACGGCTTCTGCTTCAGTCATAACACCGTTAGCGTCAGTCCCTAACCTTCCAGTATATCTTAAGCCTGGAAAGTCCGTGCTACTTCCCCAACTGTAGGCTAGCGCCATATTTCCGTCTTTATCCATAGCAATGGAGCCCATCCAACGGTTTTTGCCGTCGGGAGAATAAGTTCCTTCCTGATGTAAAGACCAAGTACCTGCTTCGCGTCTTAACTCGAACCACCGAATACCACCGTGATCGGTTCCATCAACGTCAGTTACGAAATTTCCAACAATAGTCTCGTAAGTATTGAAGTTTCGATATTGCGCACGAAACATCACAACTTCTCTAAGTGGATCTAGAGTTGTACTCGAGCCAGCTTGTGGAAAACAAGAAAATGAGAATAGCCCACATAGGTCTGAATCGAATTCAGCGATAGGGAAATCAGCAACTTTAGTAAAACTAGCATTGGCAGTATTAACAAAGTCGGCATTAAACTGCCACAGTTCTAAATAGTCTTCATTTGGGTTATTAGATGACGAGTTATGCACTTCATCATCTCGATGTCGTAGGAAGTAACCTGGCGTTCCTGCAGGCATGTCATTAATTCCATCGTGATCTGCAGGTTGAATCATTTGAAAACCAAACCCTGCTAAATCAGCCACAGCAATACGAATCATCGACGCAGCATTACCCGCTAACATCGCATCTCTATCTAGCGCATAAACCGCAGATGTTGATTCATTTGTTCCAACATAATAAGCGTCAACCCCAACACCATATTTGGGATAATCAGGGAAGCTTGGTGCAGTAAACGAATAAGCATACCAACCACCAGTTACCGGATCAGCAGTTTGAGAAATGTAAACACAAAGATTGTTACCAAAGCTAGAGAACTCACTTAGCATCCACCGATTAGCCATCTCATCAAACAACACGATAGGATCACCCGCACCAGATGCACAGTTACCACTACCTAAAGTTTCCATATTGGTAGGGCCACTGACCAACGCACCTGTCTCTTTGTCATAAATAGTAAAAATAGAACCGGAGGAGCCGTTGATTGACTGGATATAATAATCCAATCCTACGTCGCCTGTTGTATCAGGAGGATTGACACCTGTATAACCACTACCTTCAAATTGCTGCTCGATTGCTCGCGTGCTTCGATTGGCTTTTAGGCTCACAGCTTGCTGATTGGACATTAGCTGGTCAGTTTTAATAGTTACAGGGTTGCGAGGCGCGCTAGGAACGACATAATCGGGATCAAAACGCCTTCTTGGCATATCCTTAATGGCGTCTCCTGGTTGCCAATGCGGTGCATTCTTAATGCCTCTCAAATCGATGTCTACTTTGCTCGGTGCTACTTTTTCTGACAGCCAAGCAGCTTCAAATTGCTCATTCGCTTGCGCACTCAATCCAATACTCGTACCAAAGAGTAACATTGAAATAGTGGATAAACGTTTGAGCGGCGATTGATGTTTTTTCATGTCTCGTCACTTCCTATGTAATGATGGGGGATTATTAGTTTTTATTTTCACAGAAATTCAAGTTAGCTGCTCCCTGAATATACTAAAACTAATTATCAAGTAACACGTAAATAGTGCACAAATTGGAAGTAACCTTGAAAACAATCTCAACAATAGATATTTAACGATGATAGCTGGCGAGTACCCGGTCGTTGAAGAGTAATAAATATTTATTGTCTCGTTCAAAATCGGACGAAACTTTGGGCTTACGCTTTCTCATTATCTCGCGGGTATTTGTTGTCTACGCTATGAGTTGATTTAAAAACCGAAGTACAAGTAATTCATTTCGCGATGAGATTTGATATTAGAACTAGCATCAAAGATCTAACCATGCGGTTAGGTATTCAGTGCAGTGACTATAATTAGAAATAGTAGCATTGAACTTCACTCAAGATTTCGACACTTTACTATTCGACACTTTACAATTCGACCGTTTACTATTTGGCACAATCATTTTCAGCACGATGATTTTCGACACAAAAAATCTGCTACCTTAGTATTCGAAAAATCGATAACTGTTGAAGTATTTTCTTAGCTTAGATCGAGCTTACAGACGCTTTCGCTGTGTTCTTTCAACTATAAGATACGCTCTGTTGACCTATTCTTTTGAACGACGGTTATCTCTTTTAGGATTGACTTCTTTTACCGGATCGCCAGGCTTCCAAAGCTTGCTTTTAGGTAGTTTTCGGAGATCGGTCTTATTCTGGGTTGGCTTTACCGACTTAACAAGTTTTGGCGGCTCAATGATGTTTACTTCGACTACGCCGGTTTGACTGATTAACTGCACTACCGAATTCGCGTCACCTTGCCGGCGATAAAGCGCTTGGTCCTTTAACTTATTGCCGTTAAACAATATTTCCCCTGCGGTTTTAGCCGTTAGGTTGATATCCATATCCTGAAAAATATCGGCCTCAATTTTGCCTTCGTTTGAACTCGCTGTAGACTCACCCAATGTATGGATTCCTCTTAGTCTAAGCGATATTTTTCCGCTTTGTGATTCCGCAGTAAACAATCCACTAGTTGTTAACTTAATAGGACCACTAATTGATTTTGCCTCGACATTACTCTCGGATTTGTCAATCTTAATCATTCCGTCAGCGGTCTCTGCGAAAATCTTTACTTTAGGTGGAAATAGGACCGACAAGTCCGTTCGTCCACGAAGTTCGCCTTTTTGATTTCTTATTGCTTCAGAATATTTAATTTCAATCGTTAAGACTCCCGCTTTCTCAGAAATTAAGAACTCCGGTGTCAAGGGAGAATCACCAATTTCCTGGTAACTAGCATGCAAATAAATTTTTTCGTCAGAGTTGCTACGAGATCGAATGTCGCCATAATGATTAATAACTCTGACAACTTTAGCTGCAGGGATGGGCCCTTTCCAATCATAGCTCTCAAGATTAAAACGCCCTTCCGATTGCACAGAACTCACCATAAACAAACAAAATAGTATAACTAGTTTCGGTAGTTTTAATGGTGATGGGTTTGCTTTGTTAAAGTTCATAACTGTCATCATATCGGCAATAATAATTTTTGTAGCGCTCAGCCTAAAACGATTAGGGCTGTTAATCAAGTCTTACATCGACCTTTGATAGTGTATCTTAGCCAAGTGTACTCGCTTTCAAGAAACTCTACTTCACCTGGACAATACTTTTTTTCTGCTAGCTTTCGATCTAATCGCCGGTATGCTTCCTCCTCCATTCGGAAAGAGAGAGAAGTAAACTCCTCTCCTTTCTTGACTTTCGTCGCTCGACGCTGGCTAGTTTGATTCCTTTCGCTTTCAGTACGTGGCGAAATTGAGCTATGTTCTTTGCGATGCTGGCTAAGAGACTTGCCCTTTTCACCTAAATACAAAATATAGGTGAATTCCTTATTACCATCTTGAATTGGCTTGGAATAGAAGTAATCAACATATTCTTCGGCCGGATTGCTGCTACAACCTATCAGCCCGAAGCTTGCAAGAAATATACTCATTAGTGATTTAACTATTTTATTCATACTGCTTTTGATCCCTTTCAACCTATTAACCTATTAACCTATTAACCTATTATCACGCCATCGAGTTGTCATTTTGTTCATCTACAAGACGTCAATTCAGTAAATAACAATCTACGCGGTTTGTTTACAAATTTAAGACTCACTTATCAAGGCCATTTATTTCGAGATTGTATCGTACCGATAAAAAGGTTACTTTATCAGCAGTGAAGTACTCAATCAATCAGACATTAATAATACACGGAACGGAATTTTAACCATCACCATTATGTCTACGCCTAAACCAAAAATCAGACTTGATTTCCTCGACCTAGTTCGAGGAAATGCTATCGTGTTGATGTTTATCTATCACTTTTGCTTTGGTTTAGCTCAAATAGGAGTGCTTAATGCTCAATTTTCGAGCGACTATTTTTGGATTGGATTTCGCACACTCATAATATTTCTATTTCTATCGTTAGTAGGGATGGGTCTTTACCTTTCAAAAAATCGCGAAACTTTTACCGCTAGGTTTGCTAAACGAATGCTGCTACTCGCTTTATATGCTGGCTTAATCAGTTGGATAAGCTACTTAGTACGACCTAATTATTATGTCTATTTTGGAATACTCCATCATATATTTATTGCAAGTTTATTAGGGCTATTATTTACTCATTTCTACCGACTAAACCTGTGGCTCGGATTAGGCGTAATTATTGTCGGGATATTCATCGAAAGTAGCTGGTTTAATACTAGCTTCCTACATTGGCTAGGACTGGGTACTCACCAAGTCCGTAGTGATGATTTTGCGCCTCTTTTTCCTTGGTTTGGCTTTGTCTTACTAGGTTTGTTTTTTGCCAATTTAATATTTCAGCAGCAAAAACTTTCAACCTTTCGTCGGCGTTTTGTAGAAAACTGGGGACCCCGTTCAATCATTGGCAAAACTTTATGCTGGGCGGGTAGACAAAGCTTACACTTGTATTTTATCCACTTTATTTCGTTTTACTGTCTAGTTTATCTATTGAGCTAGGATTCTAGTCACTTTCTAATGCGGTGATAACGTTTTTCATCAACACATCGAGCTTGGTTGAATATTTAGGGGTTGTATAACCGAGACGCACAAATACCAACTGCTTAGAAGGGATCATTACGACCCGCTGACCTTGAAAGCCAGACATGTAAAACGCATCTTCAGGAATCTCCGGCCAAAAGCGCTTCTGATCGGCATTCTTTGGATTCCGGTTTAGCCAAAAATGTGCTCCATATCGATTGCTTGTATTGGCCGGAGCCGGAATCTTGGAGTATTCTATCCAACTAGAAGGCAAAATAGTTTCGCCATTCCATGATCCGTTTTGTAGTAACATTTGACCAATTTTAGCCCAGTCGCGAGCACTGGCGTACATGTAAGATGAACCAATAAAATTTCCTGCAGAGTCCATTTCTAAGACCGCTGAATCGATACCTAATGGCTTAAATAGATTATCAAAGGTAAAATTTAAGTAACCTTGCGAGTCATCACCGAAGCTTCGACGGATGATTCCAGAAATGATATTAGTCGTGCCACTGGAATAGTACCAATGCTCACCGGCCGGATGAATCACAGGTTTGTTTCTAGCAAACGCATCAACATCCGGTACAACCGATAGCATTAACGCCGCGTCTCCACCAATCCCATAAGTCTCATCAAATTCTAAACCGCTGGTCATAGTTAACAGATTATCTAGGTTAATATGCTGATACTTTTCATTGTCCCAACCTGGAACATCAACGGGATTGTGCAATGAAAGCTGTCCTTGTTTGACTAATAATCCAACCTGTAAATTAGTAATGCTTTTTGCCATCGACCAACTTAACAAAGGTGTTGATGGGTCGACACCTTCAGCATAGTGCTCCGCAATTAGTTTTCCTTCGTGAATCACCAGCAGTGCTTTGGTTCTTAGATCGGGATCTTGTTTAGATAAATGAAAATGATCTTCGACTATATGACTGATACTTTTTTGCCGACTCGTTAACTCATTGGTTGCAATCGCTGCCAATCCCAACGGCCATTCAAGCTTAGAGTCTTGGTTATGATATAAACCGTTGGTACGCTTTGCAGGCAACTTAAAAGATAACTGTTTTTCACCTGGCGGCAATAGGATACAACCAATGCCGTCTTTATACACCGCTCGGCGTGAATGACTCAATAATATTTCAGTGTCTACGAATTGCTGCTCTTGATCAATGCTGACACCGACTAGTCTAAACGTTTGGGAAATAGGTATCAGTGCTTGTTGCATTATTTGCTGTTGGCTAAAACCACTTACAAAATGGCCCGAACAAATGTTTTTTGCGCTAAACCCTGTGGCAGTATGCAGCGCATTATTAACAGTACTACAAGAAACTATAAAAAGTATGGCGATAATTACCGCACTTAGCTTTAACCCAGCCTGAGTGAATCTATGCAATTTAGTGTCCTAAGGTTTTTTTGAGCGCGCATTTAAATATTCAACAAAAAAATAGGGCCGAAGCCCTATTTACAATCTAACCAACCAAATTAAAACTAGCAACTTGTATTATGAGTTTGGTTGTGGCCCTTCTATCTGTGCAACTGCGCTTTGAGTTTTTAACCTAATCAGGTCAGACAAAATATTAGCAGTTTCGTTTAGCTTGACATCATCGACTTCGACTAATTCAGTTTCCTCATCAATCTCTTTGATTAGCTCTTTTCCTTGAGCAGCACGTCTAATATTTTCTCGCTCCAAGCGTTTTGTTTTGACTTCAGCTCTCTCTTGTTTTCGCGTATCGATATTAAGACTCACCGATTTCTTCTTCCTGCGTTCTTGCAGTTCGCCTATATCAGAAATTAGATACTGATATTCACGATTAGATTTAACTCTCTCTTGATGAAGTTTGCTTAGCTCATTTACAAACGGCTTAACTCTGTTTTCTCTCTTAAAATAAACCGCAGGAATAGTGTCCCATGGTAAAGCTGAATCATAACTTGCTTCACCAAAATCTTCACGCGGGATTGGGTCTGGATAACTAATATCTGGAACTACGCCTTTTAGTTGAGTACTTTCGCCAGTGATTCGATAAAACTTATCAATCGTTAGTTTCAAAGCTCCGGCACGATTATCTTCGTATCCCAGAAAGTAATTTAGGTCGATAATATTTTGAACCGTTCCTTTACCAAAGGTTTGCTCACCAATCACTAATCCTCGATCGTAATCTTGAATTGCACCAGCAAATATTTCTGATGCTGAAGCACTTGAACCAGAAACAAGCACTGCTAAAGGACCATCCCATGCAACTCCTGCGTCGCGATCGTAAAGTGTTTGAACTTTTCCTTGAAGTCTTTTTTCTTGAACCACTGGCCCTTGATCGATGAATAGCCCTGTTAGCCCGATAGCCTCGCCAAGAGAGCCTCCGCCATTACTTCTTAGGTCTATAATCAGCGCACCAATATTTTTCTCTGCTTTCATTTCATCAATCAGTTTTCTTACATCACGAGTGGTACTTTTATAATCTTTTTCACCACGGCTTCTTGCATCAAAGTCTATATAAAATTTAGGCAGCTCAATAACACCGACATTCAGGTTATCGGAAGTTTCATCGAGTTGAATGATTTCAGACTTAGCACCTTGCTCTTCAAGCTTTACTTTTTCTCGTACAATTGAAATGATTTTAGTGGTTCCTTGCACACTACTGTTAGCGGGTTCAATTTCTAAACGTACCACGCTACCTGCGTCTCCCCGTATTAAATCAACCACATCATCTAAACGCCAACCGACAACATCGACTAACGGCTCTTTGCCCTGCCCGACAGCAATGATTTTATCTTCAACGGCTATCTCACCTGTTTTGTCTGCCGGTCCTTTACTCACTAAAGAGGAAATTTGAGTATAAACATCGTCAGTTTGTAATACGGCACCAATTCCTTCAAGCGATAGTTTCATATCAATATCGAAGTTCTCGGCATTTCTAGGTGAAAAATAAGTGGTGTGAGGATCGACAGTCGTAGCGTATGCATTCATAAAATAGCTAAAAACATCTTCGCTATTAATTTGAGCGACCCGTCTTATCGCTGCTTTATAGCGCTTAGTTAGCAACTCTTTGGTTTTCTCGATATCTTTGTCGGCTAAAACAAGGTTTAATGCATCGCTTTTAACCCGTTTTTGCCAATACATGTCAAGCTCTTCCACTGTTTGAGCCCATGGTGCATCTTCGCGATCATATTGGTATTCATCAACGGCTTTAAAATCGAAATCTTTCTCTAGGATCGAAAGCGCATATTGGTTTCTTTCATTCCAACGTTGTTTAAAAACGCTGTAAATATGAAATGCTGGTTGCACTAACCCTGTCCAAATAGCGTCGTCTAGTTTATATCGATATTTTTGAAATGATTTGATATCAGAGGCTAAAAAATAGGCCTTATTACCGTCCAAAGATTTAATAAAATTGTCTAGTACTAGAGCCGATTGCTCATTATCCAGAACTTGCTTCTTATAATGGCTATTTTTCATATAGTGAGCAATGTAGCGACTTGAGCGCAGATGCTTAGGCAAGGGTGTTAAATCGATTTGCGAGTCTACGACTATCGCTTCGTCTAATTTGCTAGGCGAATTGGCACTCACAAAAGCCGATACGGAGAGTCCAGTTATTACAGCACTGGAAAGAATAACGAGATTTTTCTTTAACTTGGTTGAAATCAACTTCATTCAAAAACCCTTGTTCAGTAAATTTAGTAAATTACAGCTATACGAATAACTATAGTCCAAAACTCTGACTCTAAAAAGGCTAGTTTTGTTCCTATTATTAAGATATTTCGCATCGTTATGCCAATATTTACGCGGAATCGACAGAAAACACAAGAATTTTAATGATATAGCGAGTAACAGTTTGTAAAAGCGTGTTAATTAAACGTTAATCGAATAGAAATTAAACAATATTCGCCTATTTCCGGATAAAACGCGTGTGGCTGAAACAACAATGCCGAGACTAGCTCGGCATTGTAATCTTGTAAACCATGATTAGAATTCTATTTGAAGGCTTGAATTCCAGTCTGAGCTCTACCGAGAATAAGAGCGTGAATATCATGAGTACCTTCGTAGGTATTCACCGCTTCCAAATTCATCATGTGTCGTACGACATGAAATTCATCATTAATGCCGTTTCCACCGTGCATATCTCGCGCAGCACGAGCTATATCAAGCGCTTTACCACACGCATTGCGTTTTACAAGTGATATCATTTCTGGTTTAAACGCCTTTTCATCGATGAGTCGCCCTACTCTTAAAGAAGACTGGAGACTCAGGGTTATCTCAGTTTGCATATCGGCTAGTTTCTTTTGATATAACTGGAACGAAGCTAACGGCTTATCGAACTGTTTTCGATCAAGACCATATTCTCTAGCAGCGTGCCAGCAGAACTCAGCGGCACCAATGGCCCCCCAAGAAATACCGTAGCGAGCCATATTCAAGCATCCAAATGGACCACCCAAGCCTTTGATTTCAGGGAACATATTTTCCTCTGGCACAAAAACTTCATCCATAACTATTTCACCAGTAATTGACGCACGAAGCGAGAATTTGCCTTCGATTTTAGGAGCAGCAAGACCTTTCATGCCTTTTTCAAGAACAAAACCGCGAATTATACCTTCGTCATTTTTAGCCCAGACAACAAACACGTCAGCAACTGGCGAATTTGTTATCCACATTTTTGAACCGGATAAAAGATAACCGCCATCAACTTTTTTAGCTCGGGTTTTCATACTGGCCGGGTCAGAACCACTGTCAGGCTCTGTCAAACCGAAGCAACCGATATATTCGCCCGTTGCTAGTTTTGGTAAGTATTTTTCGCGCTGTTCTTCACTTCCATACTTATAAATAGGGTACATTACTAAGCTGCTTTGTACGCTTAACGCTGAACGGTATCCGCTATCCACTCGTTCTACTTCCCGGGATACTAGGCCATAAGCTACATAGCTCACACCAGCACAACCATAACCGTCAATGGTCGAACCCAATAAACCAAGCTCACCCATTTCGCGCATTATTTCAGGATCAAAGTTTTCGTTACGATTGGCGTCTAATACTCGAGGCATTAGTTTTTCTTGAGCATAATTTCGAGCCATGTCTCTAATCATACGCTCTTCATCAGTTAGCTGTTGGTCCAAAAGAAGGACGTCTTCCCAAATATCACTCGGCATCGGTTTTAACCATTAAGTTGGATTGAAAAAGTGCGCATAGTCTAGCCAAAAAACCTTAAACAGGCCAGCAAAAGGGGTTATTATTTTCTGTCAATGACCTATACTCGATAGAGCGTCAATTTAAGCGTAAGTTACTAATTCAAAGGCGATAATATGTCTCTCAGAAGTAAAATGGAAAGCTGGCTAAATCATGAGACTCCTCCGTCCACTTTTCCCATTTGTGATTTTAAGAAGTTAAGTCATGGAATCCGACCCGGCGACGTAGTCTTGGTTGAAGGCAGAAGTCGAGTTTCAGACGTTATTCGTATTATTACCCAAAGTCGCTGGTCCCACGCGGCGATTTATGTTGGCCGCATACACGACATCCAAGATGAGCAAGCTAGAGAAAGACTCTTACAATTTTATCCAGCTTCGCCCGACACGCAGTTATTAATTGAAGGTATTTTAGGTAAAGGGATGATTGTCACCCCATTAAACGAATATATGAAAGACAACTTAAGGGTTTGCAGGGCGTCAAGTCTTTCTGGACAAGATGCACAAAATGTCGTCAATTATACAATCAACATGTTAGGCATCGCTTACAACGTCAGGCAGTTATTCGACTTGGCTAGATTTATCTTTCCGTGGCGAATATTGCCAAGACGATGGAGATCCTCACTTTTTACAAGGAGACCAACAGATACCACTAAAACAGTTTGTTCATCCATGATCGCAGAGGCTTTTTACTCCGTTAAATACCCTATTCTCCCGTTATTTAGAAAAATTGGAAAAAATGGTGTGGAATTAATTCCTCGAAATACTCGCCTATATACGCCCGCAGATTTTGATTACTCACCTTATTTTGACATTAAAAAATACCCTTTCATGGGAACCGGAGACTCGACCCCCTATCGCGATTTACCATGGAATAAAGATGGTGTCATTGGACACGGTGATAAAGACTTTGAACTAAATAATCAAGCGCAAACCGATCTCCAAGATTGAGCGCAAAAAATTGAGTGAAAAAGTTGAGTCATTGTTTTCGCTAGATTGTAATGTTATATTCTATTATATTAACAAATACTAATATAACACCGTTTTAGTCTCTATTCGGTTAGATATTTGCCCATTTGGCAGGTATTTATCATCTCTAGACACACAGAGAGCTAAAACAGCAACGCTCGGTTAAAACCTTAAATGCACGGATTCAGCCCGAAACAACAACTCGATTTAATCACCTCCTTAGAGCTCGAAAGCCAAGCTCTTTCGAGTTCTGATAGAAGGCAATTTTTAAAAAATGCCATGCTTATGCTAGGTGCAGGAACCACTCTAATCTCCCCTTCGGTGGGGCTTGCCAATAGTGTTTCAAAGCAGCCTTCAAGCAACTTACCGCCCAACATACCTGAATGGAGTAAGAAACTGGGAACAGGTGTTTTGACCGAGCCTTATGGAAAACCTTCCAGCTTTGAAAAAAACGTTGTTAGAGACACTGTTGACTGGCTAACCCAAGATAGAATTTCTTCTGTCAGTATGACTCCACTGCACAAATTAAAGGGAATTATCACACCAAATGGTCTGGTTTTTGAGAGGCATCATGCGGGAGTTCCGATAATTAACCCGGATCAACACAGACTAATTATTCATGGATTAGTAGAAAACCCTCTGGTCTTTAGCCTTGAAGAATTACAAAGATTTCCCAGCGTTAGCGAGATCAAATTCCTCGAGTGCCCAGCTAACGGTGGCATGGAGTGGAAAGCACCACAGATGTCTGGATTACAGTTTACCCACGGGATGCTGTCATGTTGCGAGTGGACCGGCGTTAAATTGTCTACTTTACTTGCCGAGGTAGGTGTTAAACCCGAAGCTAAATGGGTACTCGCAGAAGGAGCAGACGGCGCTGCAATGACCCGAAGCATTCCCTTAGACAAAGCACTTGACGATACCATCATCGTCTATGCCCAAAACGGTGAGGCATTAAGACCAGAACAAGGTTACCCGATACGACTTCTCAACCCCGGATGGGAAGGAAACACCAGCATTAAGTGGCTAAGGCGACTAAAGCTAGGCAAGCAACCCTGGCAACACCGGGAAGAAACCTCTAAGTACACCGACCTACTGCCCGATGGCAAAGCGCGACAGTTTTCTTTTGTTCAAGAATGCAACTCCGTTATTACATCTCCTTGCCCAGAAAAACCCTTTCAACAGAAAGGTTGGTATGAAATAGAAGGGCTCGCATGGTCAGGTAAAGGCAAGATCAAGGGAGTTGATGTATCCATCGACGGTGGTATTAATTGGCGACCAGTCGCTTTAAAGGGCTTAGTGTTATCTAAGTGTTTAACGCGATTTGGTTTTATGTTTCATTGGCAGGGTGAGCCTTTGTTACTACAAAGTCGCGCATACGATGAAACAGGCTATGTGCAACCAACTTTCAAACAACTTAGAGAGGTACGCGGAGGCAACTCCATTTACCACAAAAACGCTATTCATACCTGGCAAGTTCACCAAGATGGGAGTGTTCAAAATGTACAACTCACTTAAATGGCTTATGCCTATCTTGGTGGTGTCACTATCTGCTTGTAGTGAAACCGGTGACAGCGCTTTAAAGAACAGTAATAAAGAGTCGAAATCGACAGCAAAAAGCCTAGACGACTCCACCACTCTATTTGCAATTGGAACTGAAGCGACAAAAGAGCTTATTAACGGATGGGATATCGATATAGCGATCGACGGAAGTGGTTTACCCGAAGGCTCAGGTTCAGTCGTTGAGGGAGAACAGCTATACGATAACTTATGTGCAGCCTGTCACGGCACCTTTGGTGAGGGAGAGGAGCAGTGGCCTAAATTAACCGGCGGTGAAAACTCATTAACCGATCAAAGGCCTCTCAAAACCATTGGTAGTTATTGGCCCTACTCCACTACGCTTTGGGATTACATTAATAGAGCCATGCCGTTTCCAGCCCCACAATCTTTAGAGGTGAATCAAGTTTACGCCATCACTGCGTATGTGCTTAATATGAACGATATTGTCTCGGATGAATTTATTCTAACCAACCAAAATCTTGCTTCGATCAAAATGCCAAACGCCCAAGGGTTCTACCTAGATGATAGACCCGACACGTCTAACCAACGATGTATGAAAGACTGCAAACCACCTGAAAGTATTGTGGTAAAAAGTGGACCTACCTACGTTTCAACAACACAAGGGTCTCCTTCGCACTCAGAACTTAGTAATACTGTCAGTAGTAACGGTCAAACTATTTATCTATCGGGCTGTAATCTATGCCATGACAATGGCCTGATGCAAGCCCCGAAAATAGCGACTCCGTCTGACTGGGTTGAACGACAACAAGCGAGCAAAGACACCATTTATCAAAATGCCATCAATGGATTAGGGAATATGCCTGCGAAAGGTGGTAGAAATGATTTGTCAAACAATTCAATCAAACAAGCGGTTGACTACATGCTTGAGACTCTAGAATAATGGGTTGTTCAAACAACCAAATATAGACTTGAAACTCAAACAAACGCATACCAGTAACTTGACGAGCAAAACCATGAATATAGAGAGAACGAGTATCGCATCTTCAGCCAATTACACAGAGTTAGCTGGTCGTTTAGGTATGTTATTTTTGGTATTCCTTTTAATGTTTGTCAGTGAATTTGTTTCCGCTCAAACCTCAACTCAACAAACTCTTAACCAAGGTAAGCAATTGGCATTTGAGCGAAAAAAAGGTAACTGTCTCGCCTGCCATCTAATCGATGGCGGAACTTTAATGGGAAACAATGGACCTCCCCTGGTTGCTATGAAACAGCGCTTTCCAGACCGTGAAAAATTGATACAACAGATTAGTGATGCAAGGGTAAAAAATCCTTCAACCATCATGCCCCCATTCGGTACTCATGGCATTTTAACTCGAAAAGAAATTGAGTTAATTTCAGATTGGCTACTCACGCTGTAGCTAGCGTCCGATAAATTCAATTGAAAGAATTAATTAAACAAAATTATACGATAGGCAGAATACAGTGAAATTAACCAGACGAAATTTTATAGTTGACTTGTTAAAGGGCTCCTCCTTTATTGCTCTCGCAACAAGTTTCCCGACCATGGCATTTGCTAAGTGGAATGAGAAAGCGTTCAAAGCAAAACAACTCAAACAAGCCTTGGAATCTAAATATGGAAAGCAACAAATAGTTGATTCCGGTGATATTTTACTCAAGGCCCCAACGATTGCTGAAAATGGTGCAGTCGTTCCAATTAGAGTTAGCACCAATATTGCTAATACCAATAATATTAGTCTATTCGTGAAGGACAATCCTACACCTTTAATTGCGAGCCTTAACTTTGGTGAAACATCAATACCAGAGATTCAAATAAGGATAAGAATGGCGAAAACGTCAGAAGTGATTGCTATTGTGGAAGCCGATGGAAAGTTGTATCAAACAAAGCAACTGGTCAAAGTAACTATTGGTGGTTGCGGCGGCTAAGCTTAAATTGTTATTCATTCGAGATAAGTAGAAATTAGTTAATGCGAAATATTTTGGAGCTGCATTATGAGTAAGTCCATTAAGATAAAAGTTAAAGCACGAGAAAAAAATGGAATTGTGCAAGCAAAACTATTAGTCAAACACCCTATGGAATCAGGGTTAAGAAAAGACAAAAACGGAGAGACCATTCCTATTCACCACCTAACGCAACTCTATGCCGAATATCAAGGGAACACTGTCTTTCAAGCGGACTTTGGTCCAGGTGTTGCAAAGGATCCTTTCTTAGCATTTGCTTTCAAAGGTAAGTCAGGTGATGAATTTTTGGTTAAAGCCGTCGACACGAAACAACAAACCGGTGAAGTCAAAGCTGTCGTAAAATAATTTGAAAATGCGGCTTTGATTGTATCAATTGGTACTAAACGTTTAGCCGAGTTAATTGTTGGAGAAAAAATATCATGAGGTCAAAGGCAAAAGCATTGACTATTTCATTGGCGATTATTTCAAGCATCAGCTTGCAATCGGTTTTGGCAAATGAAACTTGGAAAAAACAAAACTCTCATTCAAGAGTCGCTAAAACTGACAACCTTAACTACTCACAGATTGTGAATGAAGATGTCACTCGATTTCAAAATTTTTTTGTTAAGAAATTCCCCAATGTCGAATTTGAGGAGTTTAACAATGGCGTGTATGCGATAGACAGCGAGAGCCGTGAACAGTGGATTGAAATGGAAGACTTTCCGCCGTATGAACTTGCTGTGGATGAAGGTAAGATCCTATTTGAGCAGAAATTCGACAATGGAAAAAGTTATGCCGATTGCTTTCCCGACTTTAAAAAAGGCGTTAGACAGAACTATCCACGCTTTGACCAAAAGACAAATCAAGTCGTCACTTTAGAACTCGCTATCAATCAATGTCGAGAAGCTAACAATACAGCCCCTCTTGCTTATGAGTCTGAAGAAATTACCTCGATTTCTGGTTATCTCGCGTTTCTTTCGAGAGGAAATAAATTCAATCTACAAGTTAATTCAATTAATGCTTACAACGCTTATCTAGCCGGCAAAAGGTTCTATTATTCGAAACGTGGCCAACTGAACTTCGCCTGCTCTGACTGTCATATAAAAATCACCGGGACAAAGTTAAGAGCTGATACTGTCAGTCCGGGATTAGGCCACCCAACTGGTATGCCAGTTTATCGTTCTAAATGGGGTGAGTTAGGCTCCATTGGAAGACGCTATCAAGAATGTAATAAGAATGTCAGAGCAGTTCCATTTGACTTACAAAGCGAGGTTTATCGTAACTTAGAATACTTTCAAACGATAATGAGTAATGGCTTAGAGGTCAACGGACCAAGCTCTCGTAAATAGAAACAAACCAAACTGATAGTACGAGCGCTTACCAGCTGGTACCGCAATAACGAAAGCAATAGGAAAGAACATGAAACCAATTCAGACACTAACGTTTTTTGCGCTGGTATTTTTGGCGCTAGTATTAGCTCCAAGTAAATCGTATTCGGAAAATAGCTCCGATATTATCAAAACTATTTCACAAGCCGAAAATCTAAGGTTAGAAGCAAGCAAGCTTGGCTTTGAATGGACTACTACAAGAATTCTATTAGCTGACGCCCAAAAAGCGCTTAAAGCAGGCAATAAAGAGAAAGCAAACCAGCTCGCCAAAAGAGCGTTCAACGAAGCCGAGAGTGCCATTAAGCAAGCCAAGTTCGCGCAACAACACTGGAACAAGTCCGCGCTATAATAAAAAAACACTAGCGCCTTTTGCGTTATGCTCAACCGCAAATTGAATGCCCGACCAACTACAATAATTATAAGGTTTATCCATGAATATTAATCGTCGAGAATTTGCAAAGATGATGAGCCTGGCAAGTTTTGCTGGGCTTCTGCCCGGTTGTGCTCATCTCTCAAAGTCACAGGCTGATTTTTATAGGCTGAAAAACTTTGGCGACGCGCGTTTACTGCATATGACTGACTGCCATGCACAACTCAACCCAGTCTACTTTAGAGAACCAGACGTCAACTTAGGAGTGGGTGCTTCGTTCAATAAAGCGCCGCACTTAGTTGGTCAACATTTCTTAAACCAATTTGATATCCCAGTTAATTCGCAGGCTGCTCATGCCTTTACCTCTCTTAATTTTGTCAAAGCAGCTAAAGTGTTTGGTAAGGTCGGGGGATTTGCTCATTTAAAGACTTTAGTCGATCAATTGCGTGGTGACTATGGTATCGAAAAAACACTTTTGTTAGACGGCGGCGACACTTGGCAGGGCTCTGGAACGTCTTACTGGACACAAGGAGAAGATATGGTCGGCGCCTGTAACTTACTGGGTGTTGATATAATGACGGGCCATTGGGAATTTACTTACCCAGATAAGCAAGTACTAAAAAATATTCAAGCATTTAATGGTGAATTTCTTGCGCAGAATATCAGAGTATCCGAAGAAGCATTATTTGAAGATGCTCCCGCATACGATCTCGAATCAGGTCATGCTTTTAAATCCTATACCATAAAAGAGTTAAATGGACATCGAATCGCAATAATAGGTCAGGCGTTTCCTTACACACCAATCGCCAATCCAAAACGTTTCATTCCTGACTGGTCTTTTGGAATTAGGCCTAAGGAGCTGCAAGAACTTGTCAATACAATCAACCAAATTGAACGCCCTGAGGCCATTGTACTGTTATCTCACAACGGTATGGATGTTGATTTAAAACTAGCATCAATTATTTCTGATATCGACGTTATTCTAGGCGGCCACACTCACGATGGAATTCCACAAGCGATAGAAGTCAGTAATCCAACGGGTACCACACTGGTTACTAATGCCGGTTCTAATGGTAAATATCTTGGAGTATTGGATTTAGCCTTCAGTAACGGGCGACTTACTAATTATCGTTATAAGTTGCTCCCAGTATTCGCCAATTTATTGCCAGCAGACAAAACCATGAAGTCTTACATAGAGCAAGTGCGCGCCCCCTACTCCGAAACTTTAAATCGACCATTAGCTATTTCTGACGACTTACTCTATCGGCGAGGGAACTTTAATGGTTCATTTGACCAAGTTATTTGCCAAGCATTAAATATAGCCAGTCAGAGTCAAATAGCGCTCTCTCCGGGATTTCGTTGGGGCACTTCGGTTTTGCCTAATCAACTGATTACATTTGAAAACTTACTTGATCAAACCTGTATCACTTACCCTGAAACCTATGTACGGAACCTGACTGGACAACAGCTCAAGCTAATTTTGGAAGATGTGGCTGATAATTTATTTAATCCAGACCCTTTCTATCAGCAAGGTGGAGATATGGTACGCACCGGTGGCTTAAACTATACCATCGACCCTTTCGCGTCAGCGGGTAACCGGATCTCCGAGATGAGACTAGAAGACGGTGAACTGATCCAAGCCAGCAAATCTTACCGGGTTTCGGGTTGGGCAACAGTCAATCAACCTTCCGCCGGACCGCCAATCTGGGAAGTGGTCTCGGAATACTTAATTTCGCAACAACAAATCTCAATTAAATCACTTAATCAACCTCGGATTAAAAATATTCAGGGAAACAAAGGCATTATTTAGGCAAACCATGAATTTTATTAAACTTAGTATAATTATTTTTGTTTTGACCACTCTATTGAGTAACCACGACGCTCATTCTAAAGCGAAAAATTCTATCAATATGGCGCAGGATTTATCAAGTATCGCGAGCTCCCAAACTAACAAGCCAAAGATTGTTTTACTCTACATCGCAGCGCTAGAATGTCCACATTGCAAACGATTAGAAAAAGACATCATTCTGCCCATGTTAAGTAACGCTAAATATCGCAATTTAGTCGAAATCTACAAAGTTAACCTGGATTCCACAAGAAAACTGGTGAATTTCAAGGCTGAATCAATAAGTTCCAACCGTTTCGCCGCACAATTGCAAGCTAAAGTGACTCCGAGTTTGTTATTTATGTCCCCAGCAGGCGAAGAGCTAACCACTCGACTAATAGGTTATCAGGGTGATGAGTTTTATTGGTATCAGTTAGATGAGAAGATTAAGCTCGCCTACAAGGGTCTTAACGCTAAATAGAATAACTAGATATGACTTTAAGTTCTTAACGCAACTAGCTGATTTGATGCTAGGAGCACTATTTTAAACATGTCACTGTCTATTTTTTGTACATTTTTTACTGAATTTACTGGATCTTTCTCTAATTTAGACTAACTTTAAAATATAGAACGTTGTTTTGTTTCTGTGTTTATGTTTACTCAAAGTTTTGAAGTTCCCCTAAAGACTTCCCCTACCCCAGGTACTCGAAAGAGCCTGGGATTTTTTTGACCAATACAATCCACGCCGTTACTGTTCGATACCAAACAACCTAAAGTAGTTGTCGGTAGTATGTTGACAGAACTCTTGATAATCCATTTGACGTAATTCTGCGATTAGTTTGGCCACTTCACTAACGTACATCGGAGAGTTTGGTTTGCCGCGATACGGCTTAGGGGTTAGATAGGGGCTATCAGTTTCAACCAAAATCCTATCTAGAGGTATTCGTGTTGCGACCTCTCTTAATTCATCTGCATTATTAAAAGTAACAATTCCAGAAAATGATACATAAAAGCCCATGTCCATTGCACTCTCAGCCATTTCGAGCGACTCTGTAAAACAATGTAATACCCCTCCGACCTTTTCGGCATGTTCACTACGGAACATATCAAGCGTATCTTGTCTGGCATCTCGTGTATGAATTATTAGAGGTAAGTCTACCTCAACAGCAGCTTGAACATGGGTTCTAAACAAGGATAGCTGTTTCTGCTTTGATTCTGCATCGTAAAAATAATCTAGTCCGGTTTCACCAATAGCCACCACTTTAGGGTGCATGGCCAATTTGGCTAAGGAATCAACACTAGCTGACTCTCCTTTGGTATATAACGGATGTACTCCTACTGATGCGTGAATATTCGGATGTGATTCGGCAATTTCAATCACCTGCTTTTGGTTTTCATTATTAATTGCAACACATAGAAAGTGTTCAACTCCCCTCTCGTTTGCCGCTTTAATGGCTTGAGTAAAATCGCCGTTAAACGGCTGTAAATCAATTCTATCTAAATGACAATGTGAGTCAGCGAGCATATTGGGTAATCTTCTTTTGAGGTGCTAGAAATTAAACGAGTAAAAAAATAGACTGTTATCAGTGATTTAAAACCAAATTGTATCTCAGGTAGGGTTAGTTTTTATACAATTTACGATGTAACGCGAGGTTATACCGGAGACTAGTCGTATTACTCGATATACTTCAATGAAAAGCCAGTAGAGTTTACTCTGCAGTTGGCAAACATCTTACTTGAGTTAAACTACATGGTGTGGGTGATTCGATCGGATTCCAGTACTCCTGCAAGATGAGTCTCTATCTTTCCTTTAGTTACCCCTTTATCTTGGTCACTGAATTGCACGCCTATACCGCTGGCTTTATTACCTTGTGCACCTTTAGGGGTAATCCAAATAATCTTACCCGCGACCGGAAGCCGCTCACTGTCGTCCATTAAAGTTAACAGCATAAACACTTCATCGCCAAGCGAATATTGCTTGTTAGTGGGTATAAATAATCCACCATTTTGAATAAACGGCATGTACGCTGCGTACAAAGCCCCTTTGTCTTTAATAGTAAGCTGTAAAATACCGTGCTTTGGTGCACCAGCTGGACCGGCCATAAAATGTATCTTCTTAAATAATTAGTTATCTATTTGAATAATGGACTATTTTTCGTCCTAATTCAAACCAAGGTATCAATATTGTTTCTAATTGCAAGTTACTTTGCAGGTTACTGCCAACACATTGAGCGCGGTTGTATTCTAACAATTGCTGATAGATTTTTGCAGGCAATGAACTAGGAACCGACGAATATGTTTGCAGATTAGAGTCTAGTATAGATAACTGTACTTTTTGGAAATAGTTGGCAATTTGGGCCCATAATTGACTATTTTTGGCCGCATGTTTAGTAATGAATTGATTAGCAGAGAGCGTTGTTGCCAAAACTCTATCCAAGTCTTGATTTAATTCTCGCACTGAGCTGGCTTCATCTGTTTGCAAATATTCTAGTGCTCTGAAGGGCGAATAGTGACAAGCCTCCAAAGCAAGCCGCGCTTCCTCCTCCGAAACATTGGTTTGATCAATCAACCATTGACTAAGTTGTTGACCAGCCAAATCGAAGGGGATTAACTGGCATCGACTCTTAATTGTTGCAGGTACTCGATGAGAATTGTCGGCTAACATCATCAGTAAGGTGTTATTTCCTGGCTCTTCGAGTGTTTTCAGCAAGGCATTAAATGCCCCTCTAGTAAGTTTTTCGACCGATGCAATAATCGCGATACGCCAGCCACCCATTTGGGGTGTTTCGACTAACTTTTCGGATAAATCTCTTACTTGGTCTATGCCAATTGAGCTTTTTTGTTTACCTTTATTATCAACCAATCTATCTAACACGGTTAGATCGGGGTGTGTTTGAGACTCGACCAAGTGACAGTTTTTACAGGTGCCGCACGCTGGAGACAAAGACTCGTTCGACTGCAAACAAAGTAATGCTGCTGCTAACTTACTTGAAAATTCAGCCTTGCCACTTCCTTCCGGCGCAACAAACATGATTCCATGAGCTAGTTTTCCACGTTGGTGTGTCAAGCGGATCTGCTCGAATGCTTGATTTAACCATAGGTAGTTTGAAAACTTAGATTGCATTTAAGTTTGTCCTGAATCAATTTAACCGTACCAGTAGAAATCTACTAGTGCATTACTTAGCCACACTTTTCGCTTAATAAGCTTTTCAAATCTTGCTGTACTTTTTCAATACTAGGAGAAGCGTCAACAATGGCAATTCTATCTGGCTCGTTTTTCGCTCTGTCTAAGTAGGCTTTGCGGATATTTTCAAAAAAGGTCATTTTTTCAATTTCAAACCTATCGGCTTCACCACGCAATTTGGTTCGCTCAAGCCCTTGCTCAACCGACATATCAAGTAAAATAGTCAGGTCTGGAGAAAACCCTTGTAAGCACCATTCATCTAATGCCCTAATTTTTTCGACGCTTACTCCCCTTCCGCCGCCTTGGTAGGCATAACTTGCATCGACAAATCGGTCACATATCACCCAATGCCCTTTGTTCAATGCTGGTTTGATCACTTGCTCTAAATGTTGACACCTAGCTGCAAACATTAATAATAGCTCTGTGTTAATTTCAACCGACTCGTCTCGCTTGCTCAATAACAATTCACGTATTTCTTCGGCTAACGGTGTACCGCCAGGCTCTCTGGTAACAACAACTCGATGGCCTAAAGACTCTATGTATTGCTTGATATAGTTTAGACTGGTTGACTTGCCCACGCCTTCGCTACCTTCCAATGAAATAAACATACCTTTTTGAGTCGTCATGAAAGTCCTAGAGTTAGATTTGGTTTAGTACTGATTAGATAGGTTATATAATTACAATGGCGTAAAACCACAATTTTACGTGAAGCAGCCTTGTAATGTCGAGTTGATTTAGCGCCGCTTCAAGGTACCTAGGTTTAAAGAGTTGTTTATCGCTGACGGTTACGTTTAAGCATTCTAATAACGGCTTTTTGATGCTCTGCTAAGGTCTCGCTGAAATAGTGCCCCCCCGTACCATCTGCGACAAAATACAGGCTTTTCCCGTCACTAGGGTTAAGCGCAGCGATAATGGCTTTTTCACTTGGCATCGCGATTGGTGTCGGTGGTAAACCTTTGATCACATAAGTATTGTATGGCGTTGGTGTTTTCAGATCTTTGCGAGTGATATCACCATTAAAGTCAGGCCCGATTCCGTAGATAACGGTAGGATCGGTTTGTAATCGCATATTCTTTCGTAAACGCCGAGCAAATACTCCCGCTATTTCCGCTCTTTCAGAAGCGATTCCGGTTTCCTTTTCTATAATAGAAGCCAAAATTAGCGCCTCATAGGGCGTTTTCAAAGGCAAATCTTCGGCTCTTAGTTGCCAATGCTTTTGCAAAACTTGCTGCATCGCTTGGCTTGCTCTACGTAACACCGAAATTGCACTTTCTCCTTTAGAATAGCTGTAGGTTTCAGGTAACAGCCAACCCTCTATCGAATTTGTAATATTGCTAGTATTACCTTTTGCTAAATCAACGTTTACTCCAAGCAATTTCACAAGCTGTTGGCTTTCGTTTTCTGACAGAGGAACGAGCTTAGGCGCTTTATCAAGATTTGCCAAAACCTCCCAATATGTCTGGCCCTCGATAATAGTAAATGAGTACTGAATAACTTTACCCTGATTAAACAACAGTAGCATTTCTCGAGGAGTCATAGATCCTTGTAATTGATACTCCCCCGCTCTTAACTTGCTGAGTTCAGGTTGAAGGTAGGCCAAAAGTTTTAAATAGTTAGGCTTTTCAATAACACCATTTTCAGTAAGCTGCATGGCTAACTTATTTATCCCGACGCCTTTTTCTACTTGAAAAATGATCGGCTCTTTTCCAAAATTAATCGTTGTTTTTAGAAAGTCACGATAATCTAACCAGTACCAATAACTCAATAAGAACCCAACTAAAACGAAACCGCCAACAAGCGCTCTTTTAGAATAGTGTAGGTTGTTTAATAGTGGTAATTTCATTTAAAGAGAAAGCTGTTGCTTAAGTTTATGAGAAAGTTCGGTATCAATGAGTGTTTCATTAATGCGATTGACAATTTGAAAACCAATTACGCAGTTTGTTATGAAAGCAGACTTAACTTTAACCAAGTGACTTCGTTTAATATCGGTAATTCTATAGAGCTGGTTATTTTTTTCCATGCCGTCCAGCACACTTTGTCGCATTATGCCTGCTACCCCAGCATGACTTAATTTCGGGGTATGCCATAATCCATCTATGTACAAAAATACATTGGATTTACTTCCGCAAACCAAAAAGTCTTGGTGGTACATTAAAGCTTCACTGTTGTTGTCTGTCAATTGACTCGCGGCCAACACTGAATCTAACCGGTTTAAATGCTTTAACCCAGCGAGCAACGGGTTGCTGGAAATTGGTACAATTGAATCAATTAGAGTGTAAAATTCGCTGGTTCTAGCGGGTCCAGGACTGAGTATGAAACTCACTTTAATCACAGAATCTTTATCGATCGCATAGCCACGCTGAGTTTGAAGACGAGTAAAGTTGATTCTAATAATTGAGTTAGGTTGCTTTATACACGCGGTTTCAATGTGATCCGAGATTGTTTTCAGTTCGACATGATGAAATTGTAGCCGCTTTGCAGACAGCTCTATACGCTTCAAGTGATAATCTTTGTGCTGAAGCTTTCCAGACTTAATAACGCCAGTAGTAAAAAAGCCATCACCAAACATCGCAGCTCGGTCAATAGCTTTTAGCTGTGAAGAGTTTGAGATTTGGTCAGTCCATTCTATCAACATGAATTAGCGGCTCGCGTTAGCTAACTTATACCTTAGAGAATAGAATTGAACCATTGGTACCGCCAAAACCAAACGAATTACATAAAGCGTGTTGCATTTGAGTATCCTGTGGCTCATGAGCGACATAATTTAAGTCACAACCTGCACTCGGGTTTTCTAAGTTAATCGTAGGCGGAGCAACTTGATCTTTTAGAGCTAAAACGGTAAAAATAGCCTCAACACTTCCAGCCGCCCCTAACAAATGCCCCGTCATCGATTTGGTAGAACTCATCTTTAGAGACTTAGCATGGTCGCCAAATATGGCCTTAGCGGCTTGAGTCTCAGCCAGATCTCCCACCATCGTTGAAGTGCCATGTGCATTAATATAAGCGACCTGCTCCGGTGACACCTCGGCATCTTTTAACGCATTTCTCATCGCGGACGCTGCGCCTTCACCATTCTCAGGCGGTGATGTCATGTGATAAGCATCTCCCGACATTCCAAACCCGCTCAACTCCGCATAGATTCTTGCACCGCGTTGTTTCGCATGTTCATAGGATTCCAATACCATGACTCCTGCGCCTTCGCCTAACACAAAGCCATCTCGATCAGCATCCCATGGCCGACTAGCAGTTTGAGGCGAGTCATTTCTTGTTGAAAGAGCTTTAGCAGAAGAAAATCCCGCAATGGTAAGCGGTGTGGTAGTCATTTCCGAACCACCAGCAACCATCACATCAGCGTCCCCATAGGCGATCATTCGCGCAGCATGTCCAATATTGTGGACTCCTGTCGTACATGCGGTGACAATTGAAATATTTGGCCCTTTTAGTCCGTACATTATTGAAAGTTGTCCGGCAACCATATTAATAATTGAACCCGGAATGTAAAAAGGCGAAACCCTTCGAGGTCCCTTTTCTAGTAATTTTTTGTGATTGTCTTCGATTGTGCTCATTCCACCTATACCGGCAGCGACACAAACACCAATTCGCTCCGCATTTTGCTCGGTTACTTCGATGCCTGAATCAGCGATTGCTTGACTGGCCGCAGCAACACCATACTGAATAAACTCATCAAATTTTCGAGCGTCTTTACGATCCATGTAACCAGATACATCGAAATCCTTAACCGTCGCAGCAAAATGTGTTGATAATCCTGCGGGCTCAAAAGAATCAACCGTAACCACTCCGCTCTCGCCACGTAATACGGCATGCCAAGATGACTTAATATCATTTCCTACAGGGCTCAACATGCCTAAGCCAGTTACTACGACTCTATTTTTCATTAGTGATCCTTAGTATTCGGTGGTTAACTGATCAATATATCTAACTATTAGGTCAAACTATACTCTGATTCTTTAGCCAGTTTGACCCAATAAAAAAGCCGTAACAGCGAACTGATACGACTTTCTTGTATTGTTTATAATCGTTGACTCAAGTCCAAAAGGACGGTCATTATCGATTAAGCGCCTTCGACGTTGGCCTTAACATAATCAACAGCGGCTTGAACTGTGTTGATTTTCTCAGCTTCGTCGTCAGGAATTTCTGTGTCGAATTCTTCTTCAAGCAACATTACCAATTCAACGGTATCTAAAGAGTCTGCTCCGAGATCGTCAACAAAAGATGCTTCTAATGTCACTTCGTCTTCTTTAACACCTAACTGCTCGATTACGATCTTCTTAACGCGGTCTTCTATAGTGCTCATGATTTCAATTTTCCTCTAAAATTTACGCAGCATATGCTGAGGCGTGTAGTTTATTGATTTTATTCAAAGTTGCAAGCGGCAATTCTAACAAACTTTATGGTCTGACCACAAAATTTAATCGAAAACTTGGTAACAATTTCTACACTAAGCCTCTATGAATTTATCTAAAACGCTATTAAACACAACTTTTGATGCAAAATAAAGGACTATCTTTTTATATCAATTAAGTTGTTTATTTCTGTTCAAATGATGAACAAAGCCCTTATTGGGAGATAGATAGAGACAACTGGCGCTAGCCGTTATCCCATGTGCATCCCACCGTTAACATGGATTGTCTCTCCAGTTATATAATCCGCACCGGTAGACGCCAAGAATCCGACTGCCGCGGCAATTTCAGATGGCTGACCCAGTCGATTAAGCGGAATATTGGAGAAAATGGCTTCTCGTTGAGCATCATCTAATGCTTGCGTCATATCCGTATCGATAAAGCCGGGAGCAACGACATTAACGGTTATTCCACGTGCGCCAATTTCTTTAGCTAATGACTTCGAAAAGCCAATGACACCTGCTTTAGCAGCACAGTAGTTAGTCTGTCCTGGGTTGCCAGTCGATCCAACCACTGAACCTATATTAATGATTTTACCCCATTTTGCTTTCATCATGCCGCGTAAACAGGCTTTAGAGAGGCGGTAAATAGACGTCAGGTTAGTTTGTATAATGGAATCCCATTCGTCATCTTTCATTCTCATTAGCAAGTTATCTCGAGTGATACCAGCATTGTTCACTAGTATTTCTGGAGTCTTAGAAAACTCAGCTTTAATATCTTTGATTAACTGCTCGATAGCTTCTGCATCAGAAACATTAACCACCATTCCTTTGCCTTCAATCTTCTGCTCTGCAAAGTAGCTAGAAATCGCGTCTGCACCCGATTGGCTAGTTGCGGTTCCAACGACAATATGGCCAGCTTGACCTAAATTCTCAGCGACTGCCCTTCCGATGCCGCGAGACGCTCCTGTAACAAGCGCTAAACGTTGTTCTGACATTATAAATTCTCCACGTTTTATATGTTTTTTATTCTAGATTATGATTTAACTTAAGCTTTCAACCAATTGATTTAATGAGTCTATTTGGTTAATTTGACTTGAGATCAAGCTTCTATCGATACGTCGATTAAGACCACTTAATACTTTGCCTGGGCCACATTCAACTAAATGGTCTACCCCTTGTTTAGCCATAAAATTGATACATTCTGACCACCTAACGGGGCAATAAAGCTGTCGTACTAAGGCATCTTTTATTCTGCTTGCTTCGGTTTCAATTTTTACATCAACATTGTTAACCACTTTGATATCAGACGCCGAGAATTCTATTGTTTGTAATTCCTCAGCTAACTGCTCCGACGCTGGTTTCATTAACATGCAATGGGATGGCACACTAACGGCTAATGGCATCGCTCTTTTCGCGCCGCTTTCTTTGCAAGCTTCGATGGCTCTTTCAACCGCTTCAGCATTACCAGCAATCACGATTTGACCTGGTGAATTATAATTAACCGGTGAAACGACTTCATTTCCAGCAACTGAGGCACAAGCCTGTTCAACTTTGTCATCATCCAAGCCAATGATTGCGGCCATTTTACCGACCCCAGCTGGGACCGATTGCTGCATAAACAAGCCTCGCTTTTCCACCAATTTTACCGCATCGACAAAATCAATAATGCCGGCACAAACTAACGCCGAGTATTCTCCTAAGCTATGCCCCGCTAATAACGCAGGGACTGGTGCTCGTTGTTGCCATACTCGCCAAAGCGCTACGCTAGCAGTTAGTAATGCTGGCTGTGTCTTATCCGTTTGATTGAGATTCTCTTCAGGACCGTTTTGGCACAAACCCCATAAGTTATAACCGAGCGCATCGGAGGCTAATTCAAAAGTTTCAGTGACCTGTTGGTTATCTGAAAACTCGGCTAGCATACCCATCGATTGAGAGCCTTGGCCTGGAAAGATAAATGCGTGATTGGAAGCAAGCATAGTTTGGTTATTTGACATGGTTTAATACCCTAAATTCAATAGCTTATATAATTAATCAAATGTAATTTCTAAAATATTGCTGGTCGCTAGTTTACAAGTCTTACGATTTGTTCTCGATAAATATTTTTAGCATTCCCTAATAAGTAAGAAGTAACGAATGCCAGCGATAAATCCTACTAGTCAGAACTGGGCGCAACTATAACAGCGTTGACTGAAATTACTAGTCAGACCTTGGTGTAATATGCTTTCCTTTATGAGCTAACACTTCAGCCTTCTAACTAGCAGAAACTAGCTCTATCGCTAGCTGTTTGCCTTTTCTTGCAGTGATACTTGAACTGAACCAGCAACTTGGTCTAAATCAACGCCTTGACTATCCAATAGTTTTTCAAGTGCGGGTTTTAGTTGTGCTAATTCTTCTTTGACAACGTCTCTCACCGTATCGACAAGTACTTGAGTGCTGCGCTCTATTTCAACGTTAATGTAATCGCCTTCACACTTACTTTCAAATGTAGTCATTCTTCTAGTTTCAGGAATTAACCAAACCTCAAACCAAAGCTCAGCTTTATTGACCTCGGCAATGGTTAAACTGGCTCCGTTAAGCGCAATGTAGCCTTTAGAAAATACATAACGACTCCAATTTTCAGGTAATTCAACGCGCAAACAATAGTTGTCTTGGTTTCGAATCACTTTGCCTATTTTTGCTTTGAAATCGATGTGTCCGGAAAGAGGATGTCCGCCTATCTCTGCTCCATCTTTAGCAGCCCGCTCGACATTAACCTTGGAACCGGTTTGAAGTGCTGAAAGAGTGGTAATATTCAAACTAGTGTAGATCACATCAAAACAGACGTTTTGGGGAGAGACAATCTCAGTTACGGTTAAGCACACACCATCAACCGCAACACTGGCTCCTATTTCTAATCCTTCAGTAAAGCCTGGCTCAAAGTTAATGTGGAAAGTACGTATTCCATTTGAGTCTAATATTTTCGATAGGCTTGCGACGGATTGAATTATACCGGTAAACATAGTTAATTCCTCGGTGATGAAGTTGCTAGTGTAAAGCTCTCTAATCTCTTATATGGAGCGCTCATAGGCTTGCTTTACCCAAGCGGTCAACTCTTGATCGATATCCTCTGTGGACGTTATTCTTATTCGGTGGGTACACATCGAACCAAAAGGACCAGAACCTTCCAGCCTTGCTGTTTCCTCGACTCCTTTTAGTTTCAATCCTAAATCAATTCTAGTCTTAGTCGCAGGTTTCACTAATACGAATTGATGTTTTCGAATAAAACTCACAGATGCTTTTTTAGGCGTCACTACTACATCACTTCCAAAACCGGTCATCAATTTGTGGAGAGCTTCATAGATTGGAAACAGCGTTTCTTTACCTTGATATTGCTTTGCGATCAAATCTTCAGATGACTCCGGTTGTTGTTTGGATAAACTAACAATGGTATTAGCGAAACCGTGAGTAACTCCGTGTTCAGATTTTAGGTATTTAACCGATTCTCCGTGCTTAGCAAAACTCTTGGACTGTAATATTTTGATCCACTCTGCAAGCGACTTACCTGTTTTTTCAGGCATATTGTCGATCATTGTTTGTAGCGCTTTGTCCATTTCTAACTCCCTATATTTTTGGTCAATTTTCACTCGAACTAAATCGAGCTTTTATCAACAAATAGAAGTGACTTTCGTTGGCATACCATGTTTTATCTAGAATTTTACCAAACAATTGTGACGGTTTGTGGATTTACACTGTCTTATTAAATAGTGATTAGCGTATATTGGCAATTATGAGTGAATACAAAGGCTTTGGCCAACAAATAGATCAATCTCTAATAGCCAAGGCGCAAACTGGTGATGTCATTGCTATGGAAACTATTTATAAGCATTATGCTAAGCCCTGTTACCTATTGGCAATGAGGATTACTGCAAATCCAACTGCATCTCAAGACATCGTGCATGAGGTTTTTGTAAAAGTAATTAGGAAAGTTTCTCAATTTAAAGCTAATGGCAATTTCGCCGGCTGGGTTCGTCAAATAGCGGTTAACGAATCGATTGATTTTATTAAAAGAAACACACGAATTCATGAGCAAGTCGAATTCAAAGATGAAATAGAAACAACCGGATATTTCGAAAGCCAATGGTGGGACACCATAAAAGACTTGGACAAGTTAACCTCTAGATTAAGTGATAATGCTAGAGCTGTGTTGTTTTTACATGAACTTGAAGGATTTAGCCACAAAGAAATAGCTGCCTTGTTCGGAAAGACTGAAAGTTTTTCCAAACAATCGCTATCGCGAGCGTTGAATCAATTAAAAAATATGAGCGCAATTAAGGAGATCTCAAATGCATCTCACTGATAATGAAATTCTCGAACATCTAACTAACAGCAACATTACTAACGCTCATTTGGAAGAATGCGACTCTTGTCAAAGACGACTAGAAAACCGTTCTGAGTTTAGGACAAAACTTGGCCAATCTTACCAATCCAATCAAGTTCAGTTGGGCTGGGAGCGGTTAGAAGAAGAATTTGATAGAAACTTCCACGGTCAGCAACAGCAAAAGATGGAATCTAAAATCAAGAAGCTGCAACTTGGACTAGTATCTCTTGCCGCATGCCTCTGTTTAGTCGTCTTAATACCGCTGCTTAGTTCAAATAAATCAGCTCCTACAATTGAATCAGAGCTGGCGCTAGTTATTGATGAAAACCATCAACTGCAGCGAAGTGTTGAGTTATCGACTCCCTATGGAAGTTTGCAAACTGTGGCCCTGCAAACCCTGCGAATTCAATTACAACAAATAGATAGTGAGATTCAGCTTAGCTATTTAGAGGGCTTATCTAAATCCGAAAAGTTAAAACTATGGCAAGCCAGAAAGAAGCTATTAGTTAACTCGATAAAGAGTCTGAATTCTGACTCTTCAAGTAATACTAAGTCCATTTAAATTAAGGAAATAGACTATGAATTTGATAATAAACACATTACCGAGTCACCAAAGAAATAGCAGCAAACGATCTGTTTTAAAGCGTCTAGTAGTGGTAGCTATTTTATTAACATGTTCACCATCATTCGCGGCGAAATCCAACAGTGATTCGACAATCACCCCCGAATCTGAGCAACTCGTTAAGGACCTCCAGCAACAAATAAAGTCTACAGTTGCTGCCATTACTGAACTAGAGAGCAATGCTGGCAATTCTGTTCAAGACTTGCATATTCAAGTTGATTTACCCGCTAAACAATCTCCCAACCTTGGTTTGGTTCTTGATTTAGAAAGTGAATTAGGCGGATATAAAGTGCTTTCCGTAACCCCGGGAAGCCTTGCAAATAATCTAGATATTATCCCTGGTGATATTATTACAGCAATCAACGCTATCGAAGTTAGCAATTCAAACAAACGCAAAGCTTTTTCAGAATTAGAAAACAGCTCTCCGGGCGATACTCTTCTTCTTACAGTGAACAAAAATGGAAAAATAAACACCATCAATACGACCGTGGGTGGCCAATACATTCCTTCTATAAGGTTAGAGATCGGTTCACAACACTCAACTGATAACGATACAGGTCAATCCGAACAAGATGAAACAGCTTGTGGAACTGTTTCTGTATTTTTCACTCCACCAGAGAGTAAACGATTATATAGCGCTTATGTCAGTAAAATCGATGATCGCCCTGTCAATAGAAATCGAGAGAGCTTTCGACTAAAACCTGGCGTGCACACTATATACTTACATGAATTAATTGACGACCCGTTTTTCACTCGCCGGTATAAGGGGATACAAAGCGCCAAACCGATCGAAATAGATGTCAAAGTTAATACCACCTATTATCTCGCCGCAAAATTTATCAAAGGAAAAGCGTTCAGGCAACGTAAAGGAGAGTATTGGGAACCGGTTGTTTGGAAAGAGACTGTCAAGGGAGAATGCGAGCTTTAGCGAGTTTACTCACTTTGAAGTAAGCTAATCTTGGCAAATTAATTACCTAAGATCTGTTGCATTACCCAACAAGTCTGCAGACCGGACTTACCAGTTGATGGGTGCTGTTCTGCGAAAAATAATTGTCGTTTGATGGCTTCGACATGATATTTCTGTATATGAGTTGGGTTTTCAATATGATAGCTTTGAGACCCCGTTTGATTAACAACGCGAATCGGCTGTTCCGCAAATATTGAAAAGTGAAGCTCACCCTTTTCACCGTATATCACCACTTCATCTACTCTAGAATAGCCACCGAAATTCCAGCTCCCTTGTCCCGTAACATTGTTTTTATGTTTCCAATTTGCCGAGATACTATCATAGGAAGAATAGAGCTGTTGTTGGTTGGTAACTATCCCTTTTACTATTTCAAACTCGCCAAAAAAATAACCAAACAGATCAAGCCCATGACTGGCTAAATCATCAAAATAACCACCGCGAGCTATATTTTTGTCGGTTCTCCAATTTGGCATCCCCGAAAGATCTAATTCACTTGGTGGTCGAACATAGGTCCAACTAATGTGCCTAACTTGACCAATTTCACCTGACTCTAACAATGACTTTACTTTTTGAAATCGCGGCAAACTTCGTCTGTAATAGGCAACAAACAAAGGTACCTTGCTTTTCTGGAAGGCTTGGTAAATGGCAAGACTATCTGCATAACAACTGGACATCGGTTTTTCTACACAACATGGTTTTCCAGCATTCGCCACTTTGACTGCGTATTGCTTATGACTATCAGGTGGAGTGGCAATGTAGACAGCATCGATGGACTGACTATTGATGAGTTCATCGGCGGAATCAAAGACTGTCTTAATGTTATGCCGCACAGCATAGTCATTTGCTAACTGAGTATTTCTTCGAGTAACCGCGGCTAGCTCAAAACCATTGGTTTGTTGAAACGCTGGACCACTTTTTACTTCGGTGACTTGACCGCAACCAATAATGCCCCAGCGAATAATTTTCTTTTGTTTTAAGGCTTGTGGCATTTTTATCTCACGAGTATGTGTTTAGTTCAACGATAGATGTTTAACTCAAAGATACTACGAGTCTTCAAACTCATTTTCTATGCTAACAGGTAACCGAATTAAATAAATAACAACCATCACCAAGATTAGTCCAATGGACAATTTTAACCAAAGATTACTAAGTGTATACCAAGTGACCCCGTAAGAAACAGCAATCATAGCAATTGCCAGCTGCTTAGCGCGTCTTGGTATACTTTTATCGTTGTTCCAGTTTTCTATGATCGGGCCAAACCAGGGATGTTCTAGTAGCCTTTGATGGAGACTTGGGGAAGATTTTGCGAAACAAGCCGCAGCCAAAATTAAAAATATAGTGGTGGGCAAACCAGGAACAATGATCCCAACAAGACCAATTAGAACAAGCAGCAATCCACATAGAATTAGGCTGTATTTCACCACTAAGCTTTTTGACAGCAATGACAACTCCTGCAAGTTTTAACAGCTAATTCTTAGTTTTGTTAGAATTCAACAACTCAGATTCGTTCCTGAGAAGCGGCCTTATTAAGTTCTCTGACGCGCTCGCGTTGACGCTTTTTTTGCTCTCTTCTCTGATTGAGGAATTTTTCAGCATCACCGCCAATGTGTTCTTCACCGCGCATTTTTGCTAGTTGGATCTGTCTTTCTCTTTCCAAATAACGTGCTTTTTGCTCATCACTAGTCTTATCGAAACAATGAGGACAACTGACTCCTTGCTGATATTGATCACTTTGCTGTTCTTGCTTTGTGATTGGCATTCTACATGCGTTACACTGATCATACTGGCCAGGTTTCAGATCATGATCAACCGTTACTCTATCATCAAAAACAAAACATTCACCCTGCCAGCTGGTGGATTCTTTTGGGACTTCTTCAAGATACTTAAGAATTCCGCCTTTGAGATGATAAACCTCTTCAAACCCCTGCTGTTTCATATAGGCTGTTGATTTTTCGCAACGTATGCCACCCGTACAAAACATCGCGACTTTCTTATGCTTTTTGGGATCTAGATTCTGTTTAACATAGTCTGGGAATTCACGAAATGATTCAGTATTTGGATTTATCGCGTTTTCAAATGTACCCACAGCAAATTCATAATCATTACGAGTATCAACCAACACCACTTCCGGATCGCTGATTAAGTTATTCCAATCAGCTGGCTCCACATAGGTACCAACAACTTTTCGTGGATCAATATCCTCGACCCCCATGGTCACTATTTCTTTCTTTAGCTTAACCTTTGTTCGTTTGAATGGTTTTTCTTTAGAGGTAGACTCTTTCACGTCAATGTTTTCTAAACCTGGCTGCAGGTTTAACCAACTGATTAAGCTATCAATCGCTTCTCGTGAGCCTGAGACGGTACCATTAATTCCTTCGTGCGCTAGTAACAGCGTACCTCGGACTTGGTGTTCATTCATTACGGATAATAATGGTTCGCGAAGTGATTTGAAGTTGGGAAGCGCAACGAATTTGTATAAGGCACAGACAATATATGGCATTGGTGTATTTTTCCTATAGCTAGCTAGAACGTAAATCTAGTGCAAATAATGAACAGCGCATTATATAGAAAAGGCTTTTCTTGGCAAGTTTTACTGTTCGAGAAAAAATAGTTACTATTACTTCATGTATTGGAGAAACTCAATATTCTTAAGCGTGGTCGTTAATTAAAATGAAATCAGACAGGTGGAAACGTTTTATAACGGTCGACTCTAGCCAAAATATTGATACCAGACGTAAGAACTCCGTTCTTTACTTCTTCACCTATATTGGCGCCTCGATTGTACTTTTTTTCGCTTTTAAGACACCTTCTGAAGATATCGCGCTAAAGTCGGCATTATTCGGCAGTGCTGGCTTTATGTATCTCAACTCAATCGCCTCCATCTTTCATAAAAAAATTCTAATCACCACCACACTCACTAGTTTTGCTGTGCTAGGGCTAGTGTTTTCGGTAGTTTATACCGGTGGATATGCCAATACGGGCTTGTATTGGACCTACCCTTTCCCAATCACATTTTTTGTGTTTTTCGGTCCATTTCGTGGATTAATGGTAAATCTTTTCATGTTCACCATTATCTTACTGATGATCAATAATCCAGACTTGATCTCGGCGGAATATAGACCAGAAGAAGTCGCACGATTTGCGCCCACCTACTTCGTCAATCTGTTCTTATGTTTTATCGCAGAATATTTTCGTAATCGCAGTCACAATGAGTTATCTAACATTAATCTAGACCGGTTGAAGCAAGCCAACACTGACTCATTGACCAACCTGCCCAACCGGCGATTTATCGACTCTGTCTTCATGGATGCAGCCAAAAACGATCATGGTTCGCACTTTCCCATGACGATCGTAGCGGTCGACATCGACTATTTTAAACGAGTCAATGATACTTATGGCCATGATACTGGTGATATGGTCTTAAAGCATATCGCCAAACTCTTTCGCCGTAATATAAGAGAAATGGATGTTGTTGCAAGAATCGGAGGGGAAGAGTTTTTAATCATTTTTCCACGAACCAATCTACAAGACGGTATCAAAATCGCCGAGAAAATTCGTAGAATGGTAGAAGAATCTCCCTACAGAGATAATGAAGTCACGATTAACCTCAGTATTAGTCTGGGTTGTACCGAAGTTAAAAAGTATGTTTTTATCGAAGAAGCAATCAAACAGGCTGATAGCTACCTCTACAGCGCAAAGGCTAATGGAAGAAATCGCTTAGAATACGATAAACCGCAGCAATAGGAACCACTTCATTAGTCTTGCCTAAACGCTTCACAGTCGCCCCTCAATTGATTTAAATCAATTATCGCTGAGCTAAATTATAAGATAATCCTGCGTTTTCTAAACTAGCAAAACCCTTATCTCAAGCAACAGTCCGGTTTGCAGATAAACTATTGAGTTACCAGTCGTTATGAATCAACTATTTACGCCCGAATTGCTGGCTCCAGCCGGTTCACTTAAACACATGCGTTATGCTTTCGCCTATGGAGCAGACGCGGTATATGCGGGTCAACCTCGATATAGCCTAAGAGTACGAAACAATAGCTTTAACTTACAAAACCTAGGAATAGGAATAAAAGAAGCACAAGCAGCCGGTAAACAGTTTTTCGTTGCAGCCAACATTGCACCTCACAATGCAAAGGTAAAAAAGTTTCTAAAAGATATTGAACCAATCATTCAAATGGCGCCTGACGCTCTCATTATGTCGGATCCTGGCTTAATGATGATGGTTAGGGAGAAATGGCCAGAAACCGTTATCCATCTATCTGTGCAAATGAACACGGTTAATTATGCTGCTGTAAAATTCTGGCAATCTGTTGGAGTAAAACGAGTGATTCTTTCTAGAGAACTATCTCTCGATGAAGTCGCTGAAATTCGCCAACAATGCCCTGATATCGAACTCGAAGTGTTTGTTCACGGCGCACTATGTATCGCATACTCGGGACGCTGTTTGCTTTCAGGTTACTTTAACCATAGAGACCCAAACCAGGGAACCTGCACCAATGCATGTAGATGGGGCTATGATGTTCATCAGGCTGAACAACAAGACAATGGTGATATCTTAGTAATGCCTGATAGTTCTAATTTGCCTAAAACGGCCACCGGAATTGGTTCACCCTCTGACAAACTCGTACTGCTAGAGGAGAAACAAAGACCCGGTGATTATATGCCAATGTATGAAGATGAAAATGGTACCTATATTTTTAATTCTAAAGATCTCAGAGCCATACAACATGTCCAACGACTAACAGAGATCGGCATTGACTGCCTTAAAATTGAAGGTCGAACAAAATCATTCTATTACGCAGCTCGAACATCACAAGCTTATCGAAAAGCGATTGATGATGCAGTTGACGGCAAACCATTTGATAATCAATTAATGGATGATTTACAAGGTATGGCCAATAGAGGATTTACCGAGGGCTTTTTTCGGCGGCACGTGCATGACGATTATCAAAACTACCTCAATGGAAGTCCTGAACAACATCAGCAAAAATTCGCTGGGGAAATTATCGAAAACAAAGGCGAGCATCTGCTGGTAGAAGTGAAGAACAAATTTCAAGTAGGTGATCGGCTAGTATTAATGTCTCCAACAGGAAACCAGTCAATAACCCTTGAATCAATGACCAATCAATATGGCGGCAAAATGATAGTTGCACCAGGATCGGGTCATCAAGTTTTGATCCCCAGACCAGCAGGATATGATGGTAACATGGGATTAATCGTTAATGACTACTCTGGAAAGTCTGAGTGAGTAGTTCAACTAAATCTATCCATTTCTTAGGTAAACAAAACAAATATTAACAGTATGGTCAATAACATAAACCCAGAAATAAACTGCCAAAATAAAGCCTGGTTCTTATCTTCTTTATAGCTAGGATCATCTAATAGATAATTGGGGTTAGGATGATGAAGATCTTTAAGAAACTCGTCTAAATTGGTATAACGTTTTTCAAGATTAAATTCGACACCTCGTTGTAAAGTTCGGTCAAACCATAACGGAATCACTGGATTAAACTGATTGGCGCTTCGGTATCTTAAGCGGTCATAATCTAATGCTGATTGACATTCTTCAATGGCGAAACCATAAGGAAGTTCACCAGTAAATATTTCGTAAGTGATTGTCGCTAATGCATACAAATCGCCTTGAACGCCGGAATTCATTCCCATCAAATATTGCGGGTCCGAATAACTGGCAGTTCCTAATGCCCCTTCGTGTTCTAGAGGACGAAATATTTCTGCTATTCCGGCAACATAGACCGAGCCAAAATCAAGAATTTTAGCATCTCCGTCTTTGGTGATCATCACGTTACCGGGTTTAAGATCTTGGTGAATGGTTTCCTGATTATGAAATGCTTTTAAACCTTCAGCAATCTGCTCAACGATTTTGATCGCCACTTTAGGCCTTGGAAAGCGATTCTTCTTGATCCAAACTTCAAGAGTCTCACCTTCCACATATTCCATCAAATAGTACAAAAAATTTCTTTTACGACTTTGATGCAAAGTCTTAACAACGAAAGGAGTATCGATTCTCTTGCCAATCCATTCTTCCTGGATAAATCGATCAATATAGGAGGTATCATTCTCAAAATTAATTGAAGGCGTCTTCATTACGGCCTGTTCACCACTATCTTGATCTTCCACTAAATACAGTTGACTACGGCTGCTAGCAAAGATCTCCTTAAGCACTCTAAACCCATCAATTTTCATTCCGGCTTCAAGTTCAGGGGGAAATGGGAGTCGTGTTAAACGGCTATTAAAGTCGTCCAAACTTTGTTTTGGAAGCGACTCTACTTTAGCCACAATACAACTAATATTGTCGTCACTCTGGTTGGCCTTTGCTAACTCTACGATAGCTTCGGCAATGACTTGTTCCGAATCTTGTCGTTGTAGTTGATCTATAAGATCTTGGTTAGAGACAAAGTCATGCACTCCATCGCTACTCAACAGGAAAATATCCCCCTGCTTAATTTCAATTTTGGAATAGTCGATATTTAAGCTACTATCCATTCCAACTGCGCGCGCAAGGATACTTCTACCCTTACCGATCATAGCGGTATGATCATTGGTTACTTGACGAAGTTTATTGTCTTCTACCCTATAAATTCGGCTATCGCCCGCATGGAATATGTGGGCAATTTGTGATTTTACAATCATGCCACTAAAGGTACATAAGTAACCCTTTTCTTCATTGGCATATTCATGACTTTTTCGATAAAGTTTTAAATTAATTGCGGTTAGAATTTTTTGTCCGGAATGACTTACCGACCAAGTGTCGGGAGTTTGATAATAGTCTGTGATAAAGTTTCCAACAGCTGTTTCACTTGCCTCTTTACCAGCTTCAGCGCTACTAACGCCATCGGCTAAAGCTAATGCTATACCTTTATTTTCAAGTTGGTGAAGGTTAGTTGGAACATAAACACTGACATAGTCTTCATTTTGTTCTTTTACGCCTTTAGTTGAGCAGGTTCCAAGATTAATCACTAGTTTGGTTTGTTCAGAACTATCGTTTTGATCTTGGTTATTATCTGATATCGAAGAAGAGTCTTTTTGTAGGTTGTCATCATTCATATTGTGGAGAGGTTCTTTCATTCGGTAGTTGTCTCGCTATTCAACACAATTAATTGACAGGCGTATTATCATTGTAACTATCTTTAACTTAGGAACAACCGGCTAATCTCATTTGAAAGCCAAACAAAACACTAATTGCTTGGCTTCCAATGATTTAGTTTTAGATTATTCTACATCGATTAGGTGCACACTACCATCGGGCATCACTTCTGCCATTTGTCCTTTTGGCTCATCGATAAACCAACAAAGGAAAAAGATGACCGCTGCACACGCTGATATCACGTAGAAAAATGTGCTGTAGTCAACAAATGAAAGTACGGTTAGAAAAGTCACCGCTCCCACATTTCCATAGGCACCAGCCATACCGGCAATTTGTCCAGTCATTCGTCGTTTTACTAAAGGTACAATTGCGAATACCGCACCCTCACCTGCTTGTACAAAGAAAGAACAACACATGGTTGCAATGACTGCAACAGGTATCCACCATGAGCTATCGATATTGGCCAAAACACTATACCCTATTGCAAGACCACCAATTAAAATCATCAAGCTTTTGCGACGCCCAAACTTATCACTAAACCAACCACCAGTGGGTCTAGCAACCAAGTTCATAAAAGCAAAACCAGATGCTAGTAAGCCTGCTTGAACAGCACTTAATCCTGCAAAAGTATCAAGGAAATAAAGTGGCAACATTGAAACGACGGCTAGCTCTGAGCCGAAAGTAACGAAATAGGCGATATCTAGAATAGCAACTTGTTTGAACTTGTACTTCTCTAAATCAGGAACACCTTTAGCTAGATTCTCTTTATTCACTTGATAGATGGCGTGAGTTTGAAATAAAAATAAACCAAACAAGCCAATCCACATAATATACATTGTTTCTGTAGTCAGTAGCCCAACACCCGCAGGTGATAATTTCCAAGCAAGCACAGCCAAAGCAAGATACATAGGAATATTCATTAGCAGATAGAAATAGAAGTCGCCTTTGCTAGTAACTTCCAAACCACCGGCCTTTTTGGGCTTAAAGTAAGTGGAGCCTTTAGGAGTGTTTCGGGCGACACTGTAGAAAAACAAACCATAGAGTCCTGCGATAACACCAGTTAAACCAAGTGCATAACGCCATCCATCATCTCCACCAAACATTAATGCAATCGTTGGCAAGGACATCGCACCAGCGGCAGAACCAAAGTTTCCCCAACCGCCATAAATACCTTCCGCAACACCAACTTGTTTAGCTGGAAACCATTCGCCAACAAGCCTTATGCCTATGACAAAACCTGCTCCAACAAAACCTAAAAGAAACCGAAACAGTGCTAATTGTTCATAGCTTGTCGCGGTAGCAAATCCGAAACAAATAAAGCTAGAAACAACCAATAGCCCACTGTAGACAATTCGAGGTCCAAACTTATCAACCAAGATGCCGATGGCAATTCGAGCTGGAATAGTTAAAGCTACGTTTAGAATCAGTAACGCTTTTACTTGCGGGGTGGTTAGATTAAAAGCTTCCTTAATAAACACCATCAGCGGTGCATGAGAAAACCAGACGACAAACGATAAGAAAAATGCGAACCATGTGACATGGAGCATTTTTATCTTGGGATCTTTAAAATTAAGGATATTTAGCTTAGTGTGTGTAGACATTATTATTCCCCTTACAAATGGAACATCACGGGTAAAGTAACTTTCAGGCGGTAGTGTATCAATCAGGCTGTATTAATCCTGATCTAGGTCAAGCGAACATCGTATAAGCTGAAATCAAGCAAAGTTTCGTTAGAAATAATACTCCTTAAGTGATAGTCTCTACTCCCAAAGTAGTAGCCATTTGACTGCTTGTCCTGACAAATTCTTCAGTAAGCATCTTGCCGTAAAAATCAACATTTGTTGACATCAAACAATAAACAAACAAGTTGTTTTAAATATCATTCAGTAGTAAAACTGTGCTAACAATATTCAATCGAATCCATTCTTGGTGTAGATAATATTATTATGTGAGCTCGATAAGGGAATTGTATGGACTTTCAAACAAAACAGGCTCGGCGCGTATTGATCATGTCAACCTTGGCATTTGCCGCCAATTTCTCGGTATGGACTCTATACGCAGTGATGGGGATCAATATACAAGAATCACTCAACTTAAGCGCTACAGAGTTTGGTTTTTTGCTTGCATCACCAATGCTCACAGGTGCCATCCTCAGATTTCCTGTAGGTATCCTTTGTGAGATCTATTCATGCCGTAAACTTTTTATAGGTCAAATGGTATTAGTATTACCAGCCCTAGTTGCTTTGCGTTGGGTCGAAAGTTATTGGGGATATATCTTTGTTGGATTTTTAATCGGTATCTCAGGTGTTTCTTTTACAATTGGTATCCGATACGTCTCTGTGTGGTTTGAACGAAAACAGCAAGGATATGCCATGGGAGTTTTTGGTGCAGGGAATGCTGGCGCTGCCATCACTTTAGCGCTTGCTCCCCAAATCATAAATTACCTAGGTTGGGAAATGATTGGTATCGTTTATGCTGCTGGAATGCTCTTAATGATAGTGCTTTTTGCAATAATGTCTCCAGAAGAAACTCGTTATATGGAAAAACGTCGCAATACTAGCATGGCGTTTCATTTAGCCCCCCTAAAAGAAATGCATGTTTGGCGTTTTGGCCTTTACTATTATTTTGTTTTCGGAAGTTTCTTAGCACTACTCCTTTGGCTTCCCCAGTATTATATGACCGCCTATAAACTTGATTTAGAAACTGCAATGCTACTGACATTAGTGTTTGTCACCTCTTCTAGCATGGTAAGAGCCTTGGGCGGTTGGTTTTCAGACCGATATGGCGGACGAGCAGTCAATTGGAGCGTATTTTGGGTATGCTTGGTCTGTCTTTTCTTTTTGAGTTATCCACCAACAACGATGATCATTCATGGAGTAGAAAAGGACGTTAATTTAACCATAGATGTTAACGTATGGTTTTTCACTTTTCTAATCTTAGTGATTGGCTTGGCTCAGGGATTTGGTAGAGCAAGCGTGTATAAGATAATACAAGATCATTATCCCGAACATATGGGCAGCGTAGGAGGAACTGTAGCGACTATTGGCGCACTTGGCGGTGTAACTCTACCAGTCATGTTTGGTGTCGCTGTCGACCTTTTAGGGATTCATACCGCTTGTTTTATGTTGTTGTATGGTGTACTTGCCCTTTGCATGGCGGTCATGTATTTTTCGATTAAATCTGAACAACACAAAAAACTCTTAAGAGATGCCATAGCTAATAATTTTCTTGAACGATAGCTTATCAAAAGATTTTGAGAGTGTAAAAACTATCGGGTGACATTTTGTTCGACCGCCCAAACGGCAGCTTCAACTCGAGTTTTCAACCCCAATTTTCTTAACATATTTTTAACGTGAACCTTAACAGTTCCTTCTGTGATACCTAAATTCTTTGCGATCACTTTATTACTATTACCAGCAGCAATAGATCGTAAAATCTCAAACTCTCTTTGAGTCAAACTCTCTATCGGATTGCTAGTCTGATTAGCCTGCAATGAACGCGCAACAACTTGAGCAAGCGGCTCGCTTAACACTAACTCCCCCGCAAGTGCCCTATTAATTTTACTAATCAATTCTTCTGGTTCAGAGTCCTTTAACAAATAACCATCCGCACCAAATTTAAGCGATTGTACGACATCAGTTTTATTGTCTGAAACCGAAAATATAACTACTTTAGCTGTCACTTCAGCACGTTTTAAAGCGATTAAAGTATCGATACCACTCATACCTTTCATGTTCAAATCGAGAAGAATAAGATCAGGAATAAACTTTAATGCCTCAGAAATAGCTTCTTCGCCATTATTGGCTTGCGCAACAACGGTTAGATTATCTTCAAGAGATATTAATTGTGCGACCCCATTTCTCAACATTGGGTGATCGTCTACTAGTAAGATAGTTGCTGGTGACATATTCCATTCCTAAATTAAGGGAGCGCTGTGCTAAAACTCTGTTTGAATTTGTAGTGAGACAATAGTACCAGAAGGCTTTCTTGATCCAAGCTGAATTCTTGTACCAAGAGACTTTGCTCGTTCTTCCATAATACTCATGCCAAAATGACCGGGATGTTCTTCAGAAAAATCAGCACCAACGCCATTATCCCATATTCTAACGCAACATGAATTTTCTTCCTGAACTAACTCTACACCAGCTTCCGTTGCCCTAGCGTGTCGATGTACATTAGAAAGAGCTTCTCGTATTATTTGCAGTATATGGATCTCTTGATTCGCCGTTAATAAATTCTCATCTATGCTATTTAACAAAACAATCTGGTAACCGCATTTCTCACTAAACTCAACAATTGTTCCTTGCAATGCATTTGACAAAGATGGGTCGTCTAGTTTCAATCGGAAAGTCGTTAATAATTCTCTAAGGTGCAGATAGGCACCATTTAAACCCTGCTTAATATCATTGATGGTCTTATCTATCTCTTTTTGCTCTGCTTCTTTTTGCATGCGTTTAGTCAGCAGGCTCATTTGTACTTTTAAATAGGACAGCGATTGAGCTAACGAATCATGTAATTCTCTTGCAATTACAGCCCTTTCTTCAAAAATAAGCACCCGTTTTTCAGTATTTCGTTTTTGCTGCAAATCAATTGTCGTAGCGACCATATCAGCAATCGCTTTTAACATCTTGACTTGCCAGTTTTTAACTTCAAAATCCTTAGCTAAGTGCCAAATAACTAGCCCGTATTTTTCTTCATTTTTTTCAATTGGAAAACTAATAAGTTGAAGGTCGGCTAGGTCGGCTAAAAAGCTCTCAGATTCTATGGTCTCATTTTGAGAATTCGCACTATCATACCGCTTTATAAAAACTCTGCCTTCACCTAGCGCTTGCTCTAATTCTTTGAAAAACGATGGTTCGTTATATTGAGATACTTTAGCTGCTAAATTACTCGCAGCTTTGTATAGAACCTGTAACGAACGATTAGTTCTAGTTAGTGCTCGAGTTTTTTCCTCTACCCTAAACTCATAGTCTTGGTGAGTAAGAGCCAATTCTGTCGACATTTTATTAATCGTTCGAGCGAGTAAACCAAGTTCGTTATCTGATTGATACTCAACTTTTTGAGTAAAGTCTCCTAGGCCCGCCTTTTCGGAGATTTCGACTATTTGCTTTAACGGTGCTATCACAGTTCTATTAAGTCTAATTAACACCACAAACGCAATAAGCATCAACGAAAATAGACTTATCCCCTGCACGCTTCTGAGCAATATCAATTTTTTCTCCGAAGCGAGTTGCAATTGGCTGACAAGTTGATCTATCTGTTCAACAAATGAATCAAACACTTGGTAGTCAACAGAGTCAAATTGACTGGTATTTATCAATCCTTTTATTTCCCGCCATTGGGTTAGCAAATACTGATATTTCGCTTCAATAGTTTCATCCGTTCTATTACTCGTCATTCCGCCTTCAAATAGGTGTTTTAACCGATGCTCAAAGTCTTCAATTTCAATTCGTATCGCATTAGCTTGTATTGTAGGCTCCAGATTTCGCACTTTTTCGATATCACTGACTTGTTTAGATGGTGCGTTGAGAATTAATGCCCTGGAAATTCTAAGAGCCTGCATTCGAAGAGCTCCCGCTCTATTGATCTGTGCAGCGTCTCCACTGAGACTTTCCGAAACAAGCATAGATGCAATCATTACCAAAAAACCAAGGCCAATAATTAGTGCCATAATCTGACCTGCTCTGGCAACAATAGATGAGCTATATGAAACCTCATTTGACTCTTTAATAGTCTTAGAGCGGTTTGCTTTAAAAGTTCTTTTGAACGGCATTTATACGATTCTCATATCTGCGAATAGAGCAAGCTTTCGCACTGATTAAGCTTCATATTAACTGTATAACAATCAATTGAGAAGAAGTAAAAAATAGTCGTTTACCTTACTAAATAGATCCTTAATTAGCTACTACTACTAATGCCCCACACTCTACAACCAGCATCCCCCTAAAATGACAACATCTAAATATATCCTTTTAGAACAACAACTTACAACCCAACAAGAACTATCACTAAAGTGGTAGTTATACGTTTTAGTGAAAAAAACTGATTCTAACCACTTGATCCAGATCAAGTAGCTACATTATTGGGTTGCTAATCTGCGGCTACAAATTTGATAAGACCGAGTTCTCTTTTTGCATTCAATCAAATTTAGCGAAATCAAACGATTTTGATTAACTAATAAATAGTTGAGACAAAATCCAACTAACCACAAACGGAGTATCTAATGTCAGATATCAACAAATGGGACGTCGAAGATCCCAAATTCTGGGAATCCGAAGGCAAGAAGATTGCCAACCGAAACCTATGGATTTCGATCCCGAGCTTACTTTGCGGATTCGCAGTTTGGCTTTACTGGGGAATTATTACTATCCAAATGTTAAACCTTGGATTTCCGTTTGCTAAGAGTGAATTGTTTACGCTTATGGCGGTAGCGGGATTAACAGGTGCGACCTTACGAATACCGAGTAGTTTCTTTATACGCTTAGCAGGCGGCCGTAACACCATCGTATTTACTACCGCGTTATTAATGATTCCAGCAATTGGTGCCGGAATAGCACTCCAAGACAAGAATACACCGCTCTGGGTTTTCCAAATCCTAGCACTACTTTCAGGTTTTGGTGGTGGTAACTTCGCATCTTCAATGTCCAACATCAGTTTCTTCTTTCCTAAAAAGCAACAAGGTTTAGCTCTAGGTTTAAACGCTGGTTTAGGAAATTTTGGTGTAACCACTATGCAAATATTAGTACCTTTAGCGATGACATTCGGTTTGTTCGGCGGAGAATCAATGGAACTGGTTACTACTTCTGGGACGCTAATTGGTAAGATCCCAGCGGGTTCAGAAGCCTGGATTCACAACGCAGGCTACATTTGGTTACTTTTCCTCATACCACTAGTATTAGTTGGATGGTGGGGAATGAACAATATCAAAGCCTCTCACGTTACACCTGACCTCCCTAGCCCTATCGGTTCCTTCTCAATCATTACAGGAATGCTACTAATCGGTTTCTTAACTGCTGTTTTCGGACTTTGGTTGATGCTTCCTGAAAAAGTTGGCGGCTCTGGATTTGGTATTAGCAAATGGATAGTACTTCCGATTGTTATAGCACTAACTGTTTTTTTACTTAAATTATTACCTGGTCAAATTAAAGAGAACCTTAACCGTCAATACAAAATTTTTGATAACAAACATACTTGGGTGATGAGCGTAATCTATACAATGACATTTGGATCATTCATTGGTTTCGCAGCAGGCTTCGGTCTTTCTATCAAAGTTATTTTCGGTTATCAACATCTGATGGTAGACGGTGTGATGACTCATGATGTGGCTAACCCTAATGGCCCAAGTGCACTAATGTACGCGTGGATGGGTCCATTTATAGGCGCTCTGATTCGTCCGGTTGGTGGTTGGATATCAGATAAAGTTGGTGGAGCTCTTGTCACCCAAGTTTGTGCTGTCGCAATGGTTGCTTGTGCGGTTGGTGTTGCATATTACATGCAAGCGGCTTACGCATCAGCGACACCTGAAGAGTTCTTCGTTCCCTTCTTTGTCTTATTCTTATTATTGTTTGCCGCTACAGGCATTGGAAACGGTTCAACGTTTAGAACGATTTCAATGGTGTTTAACAAAGAGCAAGCTGGACCCGTGTTAGGTTGGACTTCCGCTGTTGCCGCATACGGTGCATTTATTATCCCTAAAGTTCTTGGTGAGCAGATTAAGTTAACGACTCCAGAAAACGCACTTTATGGTTTCGCTGTTTTCTACGGAGTTTGTATCGTAATTAACTGGTGGTTCTACTTAAGAAAGAACGCCGAGTTCCATAACCCGTAAAGACTAGCTCACCACGGAGACACGGAGAACACGGAGCAATAACTCCTTTAAGTTTTCTCTGTGAACTCCGTGCCTCCGTGGTGAATATGATTTTAGCTTTAAATATCTGAATAAAAAGTACTTGAAATAAATTCGCAAGATACGGAGAAAAAATAATGAGTCAATTTTTGGATCGCTTACAGTTTTTTAAGAAAAAAACTGGGGAGTTCTCTGACGGACATGGTGAAACCACCAATGAAAGTAGAGAATGGGAAGATAGTTACCGTCAACGTTGGCAGCACGATAAAGTGGTTCGTTCAACTCACGGTGTTAACTGTACGGGTTCTTGCTCTTGGAAAATTTATGTTAAGAATGGCTTAGTGACTTGGGAAACTCAACAAACTGATTACCCTCGCACTCGCCCCGATCTTCCTAACCATGAGCCCAGAGGCTGTCCTCGGGGAGCAAGTTATTCATGGTATCTTTACAGCGCAAACCGTCTTAAGTATCCAAAAATTAGAAAGCCGTTGATGAAGCTTTGGAGAGACGCAAGAAAAACCCTCGACCCAGTTCAAGCTTGGGCTTCTATCGTTGAAGATCCAGAAAAAGCAAAATCATACAAAGCTAAACGAGGACTTGGTGGCTTCGTTCGTTCAAGTTGGGACGAATGTAATGAAATGATTGCCGCAGCTAATGTATATACCGCTAAGCAATATGGACCAGACAGAATTATAGGGTTTTCTCCGATCCCTGCGATGTCAATGGTTTCCTATGCAGCAGGCTCTAGATACCTTTCGTTAATCGGTGGTGTCTGCATGAGTTTTTACGATTGGTACTGTGATTTACCACCGGCATCTCCGATGGTTTGGGGCGAACAAACCGATGTTCCTGAATCAGCTGATTGGTATAACTCAAACTACATTATTGCTTGGGGTTCTAACGTTCCACAAACAAGAACACCGGATGCGCATTTCTTAACTGAAGTTCGCTACAAAGGCGCCAAGACTGTTTCCATCACGCCTGATTACGCAGAAGTATCCAAACTAACCGACGAGTGGTTAAATCCTAAACAAGGGACTGATGCGGCGTTGGCAATGGCCTTTGGTCACGTCATTTTAAAAGAGTTCCATTTAGAGAATCCTAGTGAGTACTTTACTGACTACGTACGTCAATACACTGACTTCCCGATGCTCGTGGTTTTAGAAAAGCATGACGATAAGTCGTTCAAATCTACGCGCTTTTTAAGAGCTTCGGATTTAGCCGGTGACCTAGGTCAGGAAAATAATCCTGAATGGAAAACCATTGCTTATGACGAAACCTCAAATGGTTTAGTTTCACCACAAGGCTCGATTGGTTATCGTTGGGGTGAAAAAGGCAAATGGAATATCGAAGAAAGAGACGGTGCCAACGGCAATCAAACAAAGTTAAAATTATCGTTTATCGGCGACCAAGTTTCTCCCGTTGCTTTCCCCCATTTCGCAGCCAGTGCACATGCAAGTTCCCATTGGGACGGCTGTGACCAAGATCCAGTTCAAGTAAGAAATGTTCCTAGCACAACAATTAAAGGTGCTGATGGAAAAGAATATATTGTTGCCACTGTGTATGACTTAATGATGGCAAACTACGGTTTAGATCGAGGACTTGGTGGCGACAATGTTGCATCAAGCTATGACGATGATGTTGCCTATACGCCAGCTTGGCAAGAAAAGATCACAGGTCTTGCTCGCGACAAAGTAATTCGAATTGCTCGCGAATTTGCGGATACAGCCAACAAAACTAAAGGTAAATCAATGATCATTGTTGGTGCAGCAATGAACCATTGGTACCACATGGATATGAACTATCGCGGCCTAATCAACATGTTAATGATGTGCGGTTGCGTTGGTCAATCGGGTGGTGGCTGGGCTCACTATGTTGGACAAGAGAAGCTAAGACCACAAACAGGTTGGTTACCTCTTGCGTTCGGACTAGACTGGTCTCGCCCTCCTCGTCAAATGAATTCAACGTCATTCTTCTACAACCATTCTTCGCAATGGCGACATGAAAAGGTAAGCATTCATGAAGTACTTTCCCCATTAGCTGATAAGAATGACTTTCCTGAACATATGCTGGATTACAATATCAAAGCAGAAAGAATGGGTTGGTTGCCATCGGCACCACAATTAAATAGAAACCCCATTCAGCTATGCCGTGATGCTGAAGCCGCAGGAATGGATCCAAAAGACTTTGCGGTTCAAGAATTAAAAAATGGTAATTTAAAGTTTGCCGCAGAAGCACCTGACGCACCTGAAAATTTCCCACGAAACATGTTTATTTGGCGCTCAAACTTATTAGGGTCATCGGGTAAAGGCCATGAGTACATGCTCAAGTATTTACTAGGTGCTGAAAAACATGGCGTAATGAACCAAGATGTCGGTATGGTCGATGGTATTAAACCTCAAGAAGCTGAATGGGTTGATAACGGCGCGACCGGTAAATTGGACCTAGTTACAACGCTTGACTTCAGAATGTCATCAACCTGTATGTACTCTGACATCATTCTGCCGACAGCTTGCTGGTATGAAAAAGATGATTTAAATACCTCAGACATGCATCCGTTTATCCACCCTCTTTCAACAGCGGTAGACCCAGCTTGGGAAGCGCGTTCGGATTGGGATATTTATAAAGGTATCGCCAAGAAATTCTCAGAAGTCGCTGAAGGAAATCTAGGTGTAGAAAAAGATCTAGTCACGGTTCCAATGCTACACGACACTCCTGGAGAGCTATCACAACCTTTTGATGTAAAAGATTGGAAGAAAGGAGAATGTGATTTAATCCCAGGAATGACCGCGCCTAATATGATGGTGGTTGAACGTGATTATCCGAACACCTACAAGAAATTCACCTCTTTGGGTCCATTAATGGATAAGTTAGGAAACGGTGGTAAAGGCATTGGTTGGAACACCGATGATGAAATTAAATTACTTGGAGATCTCAATCATCGTAATACCGATGAAGGTATCAGCGAAGGTCGTCCAATCATCGAAACTGCCATTGATGCTGCAGAAACCATTCTTACTTTTGCACCAGAAACCAATGGTAATGTTGCAGTTAAAGCATGGGAAGCCCTTGGCGAGTTCACAGGTTTAGACCACACTCATCTAGCAAAACCAAAGCAAGAAGAAAAAATTCGATTCCGTGATGTACAAGCTCAACCACGTAAAATTATTTCTTCTCCAACTTGGTCAGGTTTAGAAGACGAACATGTGAGTTATAACGCAGGTTACACCAATGTACATGAATGTATTCCTTGGAGAACGATTACTGGTCGTCAACAGTTCTATCAAGATCATCAGTGGATGCAAGCGTTTGGTGAGCAATTTGTTTCTTACCGTCCACCGATTGATACCAAAACCATCAACTTGGTGAAAGGGTCTAAAGAGAATGGTAACAAAGAAATCATGCTTAACTGGATCACTCCTCACCAAAAATGGGGGATCCATAGTACTTACTCTGACAACTTACTTATGCTCACGCTCTCACGTGGTGGACCAATTATTTGGTTAAGTGAAATAGACGCTCAAGATGCCGGCATTGAAGATAACGATTGGGTTGAAGTGTTTAACGCCAATGGCGCAATCGCCTGTAGAGCAGTCGTTTCTCAACGGGTTATGCAAGGCATGGTAATGATGTATCACGCTCAAGAAAGAATCGTCAATGTGCCTGGCAGTGAAATGACAGGAACTCGAGGTGGTCATCATAACTCGGTCACTCGCGTAGTGATGAAGCCAACTCATATGATTGGCGGTTATGCACAACAATCATGGGGTTTCAACTATTACGGTACGGTCGGTTGTAACCGAGACGAAATGGTATTGGTTAGAAAAATGTCCAAAATAGATTGGCTCGATGGTTCTGATACTGATGATTTACCTCGAGCACTTCCAACCAACCCAGAACAGGCTTAGGAGTAAGACCATGAAAATAAGATCTCAAATTGGTATGGTGCTTAATCTCGACAAATGTATCGGTTGTCACACCTGCTCAATTACTTGTAAAAACGTATGGACCTCGCGCGAAGGTGTTGAATACGCTTGGTTCAACAATGTTGAAACTAAACCGGGTATTGGTTATCCAAAAGAATGGGAAAACCAAGACAAATGGAACGGTGGTTGGGTTAGAAATTCTAACGGCAGTATTCAACCCAAAATCGGTGGTAAGTTTAGAGTATTAGCCAATATCTTTGCTAACCCTGATCTACCTGAAATCGATGATTACTACGAACCGTTTGATTACGACTATCAACATTTGCACACAGCACCAGAAGTAAAACATCAACCAACCGCTCGTCCTCGCTCGCTAATTTCAGGTAAGCGTATGGAGAAGATCGAATGGGGTCCTAACTGGGAAGAAATTCTCGGGACTGAGTTTGAAAAAAGAAGTAAAGACAAGAACTTCGACAACATGCAAAAAGAAATGTATGGCGAGTTTGAAAATACTTTTATGATGTACTTACCTCGTTTGTGTGAGCACTGTTTAAACCCAGCTTGTGCGGCGGCTTGCCCTTCTGGCGCAATTTACAAGCGTGAAGAAGACGGCATCGTTTTGATTGACCAAGACAAATGTCGCGGTTGGAGAATGTGTATCAGTGGCTGCCCTTACAAGAAAATCTACTTCAACTGGAAATCAGGAAAATCTGAAAAATGTATCTTCTGTTATCCAAGAATAGAAGCTGGCATGCCTACAGTATGTGCTGAAACTTGTGTGGGACGTATTCGTTACTTGGGTGTACTTCTATATGATGCAGACAAGATCAAAGAAGTCGCGGCCAGCGAATCTGAAACTGATTTATATGAAAACCAACTTGAAGTGTTTTTAGATCCGCATGATCCCAAAGTGATCGAACAGGCACGCAAAGACGGGATTGCAGATTCAGTCATTGAAGCAGCACAAAAATCACCGGTTTATAAAATGGCAGTTGATTGGAAACTTGCGCTACCACTTCATCCCGAATACAGAACGTTGCCAATGGTTTGGTATGTACCTTCTCTTAGCCCTATTCAAAATGCGGTCGAAGCGGGTACATTGGGATTAGCTGGTGTGCTTCCGGATGTTCGTTCATTAAGAATACCACTTAAGTATTTGGCGAATTTATTAACGGCGGGAGATGAAGAACCTATCATTCGAGCGTTGGAGCGATTATTAGCAATGCGAGCTTATAAACGTGCTGAAAACGTCGAAGGCGTTGAAGATTTAGAAGTACTTCGTCAGGCCGGTTTAAGCAAAAAACAAGCTGATGAGATGTATCGCTATTTAGCCATTGCAAACTATGAAGATCGCTACGTGATCCCAACCGGTCATCGTGAAATGAACGTTCCTGAAGCCTACGGTGAAAAGAGCGGTTGTGGCTTCACATTTGGTAACGGTTGTAGCAGCGGTAATAACGACGTCAACATGTTTGGTGCTAAGAAGATCAACAAGCGCAACGTTATTAAAACCTTTAATGTGGGAGAGTAATCGTGTTAATACTTAAAGTGATATCACGACTGCTCGACTACCCTTCTCAAGCGATGTTTGACGCTTCAGAAGAACTGATTGATGTTGTTGCACAGAGCCATTTAAACCAGCAGCATAAAACTCAGTTAATTAGTTTTATTCAACAGCTGACCAGTCGGGATCTTTATGACGCTCAAGAAAGCTACGATCTGTTATTTGATCGTGGCCGAGCCTTATCGCTACTATTGTTTGAACATGTTCACGGAGAATCTCGTGACCGTGGTCAAGCGATGGTCAACCTTATGAACGTTTATAAGTCGAAAGGTTTTGAAGTTCAGTCATCGCAGCTTCCTGATTATATTCCGCTTTATTTGGAGTTCTTAAGCGAGCAGGATGAAATTTTTGCTGAAGAATGGCTCGGCGATATAGCGCATTTAATGACCATGTTGTCAGAGCGTTTGATTGAACGTGAGTGCTACTACTCTATCTTATTTGATTCGTTGATCGAAATTTCTGGGATTGAAACTGATCGCAAAGAAATTAGCGAAACGGTTAAGCAAGAACAGCGAGATGATACCATCGAAGCCATTGACAGAGAGTGGGAAGACAAAGAGATTAAATTTGACGACCCGATCCCATCCGGTGCTGGTTGTTCGTCAACCTCAGGTCTTCACCAATCAAACAATTCGTTAGATCCCAATACAATACAACAAGTCCCCATTAAATGGCATGAGCAAGATGCAGCTCAAGTTTCTGGACTTTAAGGAGTCAAGCAATGTCTAATATTAATAATTTATTATTTGGAATTTATCCTTACGTCGCTATCCTCATTTGTATTGTGGTTAGCTGGATTCGGTTTGATCGAGAACCTTACACCTGGAAAGCAGATTCTAGTCAGATGCTTGATGGTAAAGGTTTTAGGATAGCGAGTAACTTATTTCATGTCGGTGTTATTTTTATCTTAATGGGTCACTTTGTTGGTCTATTAACACCAGAGTGGATTTACCATCATTTTATTTCCAGCCCTAACAAGCAACTTGTTGCTATGGTGAGTGGTGGCTTCTTTGGCATACTTTGTTTAATTGGTCTATTGATGTTAATCAAACGTCGCTTAACCAACGATAGAGTCAAAGCCTCATCGAAATTTTCAGATATCGCGGTGTTGTTTATGCTTTTGATTCAATTAGTACTTGGATTATTAACAATCGTCGTTTCTATGGATCACTTAGATGGTTCGGTAATGATAATGCTTGGTAACTGGGCGCAGTACATTGTTATCTTTAATCCTGCTGCTGCGGCTGCTTCGATTGAACCAGTGCACATTATCTATAAGTTACATGTATTTGTTGGTCTTTCCATGATATTGATGTTCCCATTTACCCGTTTGGTACACATTATCAGTGTTCCGGTTTGGTATTTTGGTCGTAAATATCAAGTGGTTAGACAACGGTAATTAATTGAATTTCGACTAGCAACTAGCAACTAGCAACTAGCAACTAGCAACTAGCAACTAAGAAGACTGTGAAATATCTGGCCTACTTCAGAACAGATATTTCACTAAAACTTATTAAAGGGTCACAATATTATGAGCGCTTGTTCCAGCAACCATGCAGAAGTAAAAGCACCTTCAGAACCGCTTCCAGTAATCACCGTTAATGGAAAGGTTATTGACGAAACTGAACTGGCTAATGAATTACAATATCATCAGAATCCGAGTTTTGATATTGTCATCCAAAAAGCTGGTCAGGCTTTAGTGGTAAAAGAACTACTCATCGCAAAAGCAAAAGAACTTGCTCTTTTCTCGGAAACAGATACAGAAGAACAAGTTCTACAAAAATTGATTGCCAGTGAAGTCACCGCTCAAGATCCGACGGAACAAGACTGTCTAAGATATTTTGAGAATAATACACAACGATTCACAACCGAGCCTTTGCTGGAAGCTGATCATATTTTGCTGGCTGCCGCAAAAGACGACATTCCGGGACGCGAAGTTGCTAAAAGAAAAGCCTTAGATATTATCGAACAGTTGAAAACAGACCCTTTGCTCTTCCCTACTTTGGCTAAGGAATTCTCTGCTTGCCCGTCTAAAGAAACCGGTGGCTCTTTAGGTCAACTCAGCAAAGGACAGACCGTTCCAGAGTTTGAAAAACAGATCAATCGTCTTTCAACTGGCATCGCCGAAAAACCAATTGAATCTCGCTACGGTTTTCATGTGGTTAACATCACTCGCAAAATTGAAGGTAAAGCATTGGAGTATGATATGGTGGCCGATAAAGTTAAAGGCTACTTAACTCATAGAGCTTCGCATCTCGCAATTCAAGCTTATATTCAGGGATTAATAGAAGCGGCAGATATTCAGGGTATCAAGATGATGTTTGCGGAAGAGAATATTCATATTTAGTAACTTGAAAATTACGAATAATTTGAGTTAACTATAAGGTCATTTAACAGAGTAGTTAAATGACCTTTTTTGTTCTAGGGTGGTTAGGCACTTTATAGCTCTTCCAAAGCGTTCAGATCAATCATTTAAATCATGAGACTCGGTTTGCGTTTCTTTGTGAAGTGAGTTTTTCTCTACAAACCATTCAATAGATTTTTTTACTGAACGAGGAAACCAAGTACCAACTCTCGGGTCCATAAAATCGCCAGCTAAGGAAACCTCTTCATCCGAAGCTTTCTCCAAATATTCAGAAAGCGCTGCCGTACTTTTATAATTAAGTCTATCGAGCATCAAAATCGCCATGACTTTTGCTATATCGCTTCCACTTCCCTTTGTAACAAAAGAAATCAATTTAGATTCCTTGTTGTGATTATCTGACGCAGCTAATGCTCGTATAGCGCTTATCTCAGTATGAAAGAATCCGCTTTGAATGAAAGGTAACAAAACTTTATCGGGTAAAGGATATTGAATTAAATAAGCTGTTTCTAAAGCAACGTGTTGTTTAAAGAATAAATCGAAGTCTTCCTTGGTTGCTGTAGGTGAGAGAACTGAAACTTGTTGTCCTAGAGGTTTCAAAATATATTCATTTATGGTGATGTCAGAACAAGAAGCTCCACTTATAGCATTAAATATACACTCTTGAGTAGCTTCATATATTTTCTTTTCTACCTGTGCTTTATGTAGTGAATGTCTATACGTGGCGGCTACAGTACCATTGTCTTGTATCTCAGAATAGCCCGAAGTTGGAGTTGCTATTTTGTACTTATCACCTTGCTTACGGAGGTATACGTAGACGAGTTGATCTTTTCTTAGCCCGAACCCGTGTTCGTCAGGACTTGAAGATGTTGAAGCAATATTATACAGATAGTAGTCATCAACAATTATACTACCTTCAGCTTTTTCTCCAGCAATATGTTTGATTAACCTTAATTTAAGTTTGTAATTTGAGTTTTCTTTTACTTTAAATAAGGAAAAGCTATTCGCTCCTTTAACCACTTGTTCGTGCCATGGTTCGTCCCAAGTATGGGCAACAGAGTTCATACTTAGCAAAGCAAATAGCACTAGTAGTACGATTCTCATAGTTCCCCCTCTATTCCTTTAACGCCTGTTGCTGCGAATAATTTGTAGCGAGACACGAGCGATAAATTGGTCCACCAGCCTACAATTGTAGTAATTCTACTCATTATGCAAAGTTGCCGAACTAGATTGAATTCCAGGACTAAATAACGAGTCTTCTCTGTAGGTGGATACTTCGTGTATAGACTGCATTATTTTCTCGAGATTCAATCTTACTTTACTAGCATTTGACTCTGTTACAAATTCCATCCAGTCCGACACGAGAAACTCATGCATTAGGTTTTCGTAACCGTCTTGCTCCGTTACAATTTTTGATGACTTTAGGCTCTGTGATTTTGCATGGACTGATTTATTTCGAAACCCAATAAGCTCTGGAACAACTTGCCAAGGTAACGAACTATAATCTTGCTGAACACTTAATTTCTCACATATAGCATTCAACTTCCCCTTGGGAGATAATCTATCCATATCCTCCCAGCATTCGAATGTACCCTTACCAATATGGTTAAGAAATGCTTCGAGCGCAAAAGCACTGTATGAAAGCGAAGCTAAAAACATATAATAAGACCCTTTGATGTCGGCCCTTCCTTGCTTAAGAAAAAAGCCGGACGTATTCCAATGTTCCGCGTAGGCCTTGTGCAGCCTTTCTCTTTCAATCTTAATTTTTTGCTTGAGCATATTGGGTCTCTAATGCCTAGTTTATAAATTCAGGCGCTTTTGCCTGAGTATTTAGCTACGTATGGTAAGGTTTTATTCTATCCATTTTGTGTCAGTCCGCTTGGAAATCCTAATAACAATAAGTACAGACACAATGAATAGCAAGACTGTAAATATCAGAACTTCATTGCCAGCAATAGTGTCAGCAAGGAAAAAAGCAAATCCGCAAGCAATTGTCGTCAATAGTACATTAGCCATAGAAATCATAAAGGCCTTATCAGATTTAAAGCTTCTTCGAAATGAAATCCAAAGCAGCACAATACTTACTGTGAATGTGACTAAGCCAATTAGGAGTACAAGACCAATTAAAAGTGGAACAGCTCCGTCCAAATCAAAACTCCCTTCGCAAACCTAACGCCTTAATTTGTTGTGTGTTTTTTACATCAACAACATTTACTGGTTAGGCTCTAAGTTTAATTTTGTGCGATTAGTTTCCCAGCATTTTATTGCCTCGCCTTCACAAGGCACAACTCTTTTAAATCCTATTTCTCTCAATTTTCCATCTTCGATAATCGCTTCAAATTGAGGACGGTCATCGTCTTTGATTAGCTCTTCTTCAGTACTTTCATCATCGAAGTACATCTTAAACACGTAATATAGTCCCCACTTTTGAACATCCATACTACCGTCAAGTAGCTTGTTGAATTTGGCACCACCCGGATTAAACAAAAACTCTACAGAGCGAAGGTCTGGCTCTCGTAATTTATTAATATGCTCGTCTGGAATATCAAATGTGCCAAATTCGGTTTTAATACGAATTTGTTCAGTGAGAGATGACTTTACATTTAGCTTTACGGTCACCGACGATTTGCCGTCAAAGCCTTCTAGGGTAATTTGTTTTAAAGGAACATAGTAATCACTTGTAGCCGAAGCTACCAACGAAAACGCAAATACCACAATTAAGAGGATGGTTCTCATATTTATGCCTAAGTATTATACGCGTAAAAGCTATATATATACGCGCTTGTTAAAACCTGATTAAAAGTGATTTCTAGCTATAAATCAATAACTTGAGCTAAATTGAGAACAACGTCACCGGATAAAATCAACATTTATTCTATATATATACCCGAAACTGCATCAAATTTATTCCATATATTTCAATGTCTTACTAAATTCACCGACTACATATACAGATTATATGAGTCCCAAAGTGCCGTTGAAATTCACTCAGGAAAATTAATCATTTTTACGTTTGATAGTTCTTTATAACCAGCTGTCAATATTTAAAATACTATCGTTCGAATTAATAACTGGACAATGACACTACTTGAATACCTAGATTGGCTTACTCCAAATAAAAAAGCCCCTTATTAAAAATCAATAAGGGGCTAAAGGTAGAAACTAAAAAGGATTTTTATTAAAGTTTGTATGTCAACATCAACCAAAACTTATCTCTAGATGAATAAGTCGCATTATCGCTATCAAAACTAGCAAACTTAATTAAACCAGAAAGATTTTTATTGATTTTTTTGGATACCACAAAGTCTAACTCCGTACCTAAATCAACGCCGCCTTCATCGGTTGAGAAGTCATGGTAAACCGCTTTAAAATTGTACCCGTTTACTTTGTATGATGCGTTCAAGTAAGTATCTTCAATACCCGCTGCAGGTGTTGCTAAGAAAACATCAGCCCAACCTTGGAATTTATGCAAAGTTGCTAGAGAAGTAGTGAATGCTTGACCTCCATCGAGGTCTCCACCTAATACTTCTAAACCAGCGCCAAAGGTAAAGTTTCCTGTATTGTAATTTCCTTCTGCTAAATAATAGTTTGCGTCATAACTATTTGGATTGTCACCGGCATCAGACTGAGAAGCAAACTCTAGGTTGTAAGAGAAAGCTCCTGTTTTACCAGCATAACGAACACCCATGGTGTTGTTAGAAAGTGCAACGGCATCTTCGTTATCAATAGAGAAATAATAACCAGATAGTTTTCCGTCGCCTAGTTTATAGTCAAAGTTCAACAAGTGAGTGTTGTGGGTGTGATCACCACCAGCAACAGTTTCGCCAAAAATTCTATTAACGTTAAAAATATAGGCGTAATTAAAACTTAGATCTTGAGAGAACTTTGTATTAACCGATAAACTATCATATGTTTGCTCGTTTTGTCTCCAACCGACTCCACCGACAAATCGCTGGTTACCAATTAAAATTCTTTGACGACCTGCCGCGACTTTGGTGTCTCCGCTAGTAAAGCGCAAGTAGCCCTGATTCAATTCTGTACCAACCGGATCAGCAATGACTGGATATTGACCATTATTGGGTGTGGTTCCTGCTCCACCGTTGTAATCATCCATTCCTAATTCTGTGACATCATCAAATTCAAAAACCGTATCAAAGCTATCAGACCATTTAGTTTTAATAGTTGCTCTTGTTCTTACTGTTGATGCTTCTGCATCATCTGAAAAGTTGTCTTGATCAACCGTTTCGATTCGATAACGAAAACTTAAATCTACCGTGCTGCTAACTCCGTCTTTTTTGTCTTCAGCATAAGCACTAAATGATAGAGCGCTTAATACACTCATGGCTAACATACTTTTCTTAAATTGAGATTTCATCTACTTATCCCCTTATCAGGATCTTGAGTTAACTTTTTGTTAAAAAATTAATGCGATTTTGGTTGTTAATTACACTCTTATTCGGTGCAGGTATAAGGTACGCTTTTGAGTGATTTCGACCTTGATCTATATCAACAATTTCTAGTACTGATTGTTTCTTTTTGACAACCGATAAACTAGATGTTGTCGGTTTCATATTGTTGCTTAATGCAAAGTATTCTTGCAATCCCCTATTCGAGATTTTGATGGCATATTCAGTTATTCGAATTAACATGATGTAACACAAAGTGACCCAGATCATGCTATCAAAATTGTGAATTACCGCTTAATATTGTAGTATTCAGTCTCTACGAAATAGTTTTCCGTAAAGGACGATATTTCAACCACAAACTCCGAGCATAGCAAAGCTAAGTTGGTTGTACCGCTATCTTATTGGTATAACAATAGGTTTACTATGCCGCAGTCACTCTTATTAAGTGCCTGCCAGGGCTAGACTAGAAATAGGCTAGCCTCCCGTATTTGGAAAGGAGCAAAATACAAAGTGAATTCTAAGCCAATACAAGAGTTGGTCGATCCCCATGGTCGACGATTCCCTTACCTTCGATTGTCCTTAACTGACATCTGTAATTACTCCTGTGATTATTGTTTGCCCGATGGGTATCAATGTGACAGTGCTAAGCAGTTTCTGACAACTCATGAAATTAAGAATATAGTGGCTGCTTTTGCCGCTATGGGAACTCACAAAATTCGACTAACTGGCGGAGAACCAACCCTTAGAAAAGACTTTTTGGAATGCCTGCAAATCGTTAGTAACACACACGGAATTGATCAGGTCGCATTAACCACTAATGGCTACAAACTAGAACAAAATATCACTCAATGGGTTAATGCAGGGCTGACCCATTTAAACGTGAGTGTTGATACATTAGATACCCAACTTTTTCATAGTTTAACTGGCCACAATCGCCTGGAGGAAATCCTTAGAGGAGTTGATAAGGCGTTAACATTACCGTTAAAACGAGTAAAACTTAATGCGGTTTTATTGAAAAATGTCAATAGCCATCAATTCGATCAATATATCGATTTGTTAAAGCATAGACCCATTAGCATTCGATTTATCGAGCTGATGCAAACCGGTGACAATTTAGACTATTTCAACAAGTACCATGTCAGTGCACAAGTTTTGAAGAACTATCTATTTGAAAATGGTTGGACAGAAAAAATCAGAGAAGTTTCGGCAGGACCTGCAGTTGAGTATGTACATGCCGATTACCAAGGAAGTTTTGGTGTGATAGCTCCCTATTCAAAAGATTTTTGCGATACTTGTAACCGGCTTAGAATGTCGTCTACTGGCGATTTTCATCTCTGCTTATTTGGTGACAAAGGCTATTCTATCCGAGATTTAGCGCAATCCAGCGATCAGCAAGAAGCACTAATGAATCAACTTCAAGATCTTTTACAACTCAAACGAAAAACTCATTTCTTGCATGACAATGATACTGGCATTACACCCAATCTATCTTCGATCGGTGGTTGATATCACCAATCAAGTCATAATTAGAATATTTACCCTAGAAAGAGATGACCGATGAACGATAATCAGTCCAACTATACCAATCACTATATGATCTCATTTCAAGCAGCGCTTGATCTTATTTCACAGCATCGAAAAGAATTAACAGAAGAAGAAATCGACACCAATGTATCTAAGGGCAGAATCTTAGCCGAAGACATATTCTCGCCGGTAGAAATTCCTCCGTTTAATAACTCAGCAATGGATGGTTATGCGGTAAATCATAATGACTTAAAGGGCGCAACAAAAGACTGCCCTATTCGACTGCAGCTCGCTGGGTTAACTGCAGCTGGGGATGCTCCTTCTTCGAGTTCTGATTGCTCAGGAACGGCTTGGAAAATTATGACCGGTGCCGCGGTACCGAGTGGATATGATTCGATTATACCTGTTGAAAACACCCAACTTAGTGATGATGGAAAAACCGTTAAGTGTTTTTCCCAGCCCAAACCAAACGCACATATAAGAGCGAGTGGAGAAGACTTTTCCAAAGGGAGTTTAGTCTTACAAAAACAAAGAATTATCAATTCAAATCGAATTATGGCTCTAGCTTCACTTGGGGTAGATAAAATCAAAGTCAAAAAACTTGCTAAAGTAGCTGTTTTTTCAACCGGTAAAGAACTGGTTGATGACCTTAAGCAAGACTTAAAACCCGGTCAAATATACAACTCAAATATGCCCTATATATTAGAGTTTCTAGCAGAGCTGCCAGTAGACTGTTATAACGCAGGCACCAACTATGATGATGTAGCCGCCTATGAAACAGCACTTAAGGAACAACTAAATAATAACGCCGATCTCATCATTAGTACTGGCGCCGTATCAATGGGTGACTTTGACTTTATTCCTCAAACTATTATTAAGATGGGTGGAGAGATTATATTTCATAAAGCTCGTATTAGACCTGGCAAGCCGATCCTTTTCGCTAAGTTTCCTAATGGAACCTTTTATTTTGGCTTACCCGGTAATCCGATATCTGCGGCCATCGGGTTACGCTTTTTTGTGACTCATATTCTGAACCAACTAATGGGCTTGCCGAGCGAATCACCCATAAAAAGTAAGTTATTGGAAAGCCGAAATAAAAAACAAGGCTTCACCAATATTCTTAAAGCTAACAGCCAAACCAATCAATCCGCGGGCCTTGAGACGACCATTCTAAACGGCCAAGAATCGTTTAAAATACACCCATTAATTGATGCCAATGGTTGGGCTGTTTTAGAAGAAAGCATGAGTGAAGTTAATCAAGGTAATATCATTGACTTTTATCCTTCTAACCTTATCTATGACTAGCTAATAGAACTTTAACGAATCAATATCGCTTTCAGGATAGAAAATGTATCTCAGAATTGAACAAGATGAAATACGCTTTAGAGTTTCGCAAAAAGAAGCCGATGCTTTAGTAAACGGAAAAATCATTTCCCAAGAGTGTAGTTGGTCAAAAGAATTCCGACTCTCATTCTCAATTGCGTCAGTTGAACAAACTAGCTCACTTGATTTTGACAAGAATAGTGCCAAGCTAAAACTAAAGATTAATCAAGAATCATTGAGTTCGGAGTTAGCTACTCGGCCGAGCAAAACAGGTATTATTTTCCATCAAACTATCGACGAGCGAGAGCTACAAGTCTCTTTAGAAATTGATCTTAAGAAGCACCGAAAGTAGTTAACTAGCTTTTTTCGTACTAGTTCGTATTTAGGGTTTCTCGTACTACTTTATCGCTAAGACTTCGCAATTGATTTGATCTAAGATCTTCTCAGCAGTATTGCCAATTAGCATCCCTTCTATCCCTTTTCGTCTTACAGTACCCATAACCACTATTTGTGAGAAGGTTGATTTTGCAATTTCTGGTATACCATCTTCAGGTTCTAATCCTTCGCCGATGATCGCCTTGCCCGTAATACTGCCCACTTCGTCTACCGCGTTATTCACTAGCTCGAAGTGTTTACTTTTGATTTCCAAAAATAAATCTTGTTTATCAAATAGGTGATTAAAACGTTCTAAGTCAATCGCTGGCCAAGGAAATGCGTTAAAAATATTAGATTTACAATTCAGCGCTGTCGCTAATTGCGAAGTCGCTTGTATGATCTTCTCATTGAGTTTTTTGTGTTTTACGTCATCGTTGATATTGATTGCACCAAGAATAGACGATTTAGCTTTCCAATTTTCAGTTTGAACAAATAAGACGTTGGTTTCCGTATCACGAAGTAAGTGCCAATCAGTTGGAGTAAAAAGAATCTTTTCTAACACGTTGTGCTTGCGGGTGGTTTTTACCACTAAGTCAAAATTGTTTTGGTTGATATACTCAGTTAAACCGCTATGCAATGAAGGATTCCAAGTAACTTGATAGTCAATTTCGATATCATCATGTGGAATTGGATCGGTCAAATTGATTAACTGCTGTTTTGCTTCGTTGATAGCATTTTGTTTTATTTCTTCCAAATTAATTGCGCTGTAGAGCGAAAGTAACTCGGTATAGCTTTCAAACACGTTGGCGATGACAGTCAGTTTACAGTTAAATAATTTCGCCAGTTCAATAGCTCTTGGCAAGGCATAGTGCTCCGACTGTCTAAAGTCGACTACAGCCAATAAATTAGATAAATTTAACATAGCACCCTCTCTGTTATTGTTGTCTTTCTAAAATTATCGATTTTTGATGTTCGCGGCTCACAATCCAAAACATCAACAGGATTAAACATTAACCCAATATTAAGAATGACCTCTATTTGAGTTTTATAGTTAAATACCTAGTTTAAGAAGTTGGTGGTTTGATTGCTCTTTTAGACTAGCTTGGACAAATTTTAATCAGTTGACGTAGATCAATAATGTTGGTGAATACTGAGTTGGACAATATCTAATCTAAGCAAAGTCTTCAGTATAATTAAAGTTTGCAAAACTAGATTCAGGGATCCCTAAATCGACACCTTTCACATCATTTTCTTGCAAGAAGCGACCAACCCTAAGCTGATTGTTTTCGAGATTTTGTCTTAACCGATTAACCAAATCTTTGGCAATAAAAAGCGATAGAAAGTGCTCCCGTTGCGATGTTTTCAGGAAATAGTTTACAGAAACCTGATTATCACTTAAGCCTTTAGATATTTGTTGATTGGCGTAGTCTAAGATTTTTTTTAAGGTATCTGAAGGTAACAATGGCAGATCGACAGGATGTACAAAGAGGTGCGTCGTTTTGGTGTGTAAAAGTCCTTGATAAAGACCGAAAAGTGGCCCGTTGAATTCCAGTTTACCAGCCACTTGCTCAGCTTGGTTTTGCTTGCTCAAATGGTCGGTTAGCACAGGATAACCATAAGCCTTGTAGGTTTCGATATTTCTATTGGCGGATATAATGATGTTGTCTACTTGAGGCTTCATCCACTCTATTTGCCTTTGGATCATTGGCTTACCGTCCAAACAAATTAACCCCTTGTCTTTATGATCCACCCTTCGCCCTGCCCCACCGGCAAGAATTAGACCTGTTATGTTGTTCTTAGTAAGCATTGTATTCGGCTAAAGCATTCCTATTTCGTATTCGAACTATTAAGATTTCTAGCTTTCTTGTCTAATTCAGAGTTGCAAATGGCTGAGCTATACGCTTGGTAGTCAACTCATCTCTACTCAAATGAGCAATGTTCCTATTATCGATAAGCATAATAGCGCGAACTTACCAATAAAGTAATGCCAAGAATTATAAAAGGAGTGACTTGGATCAATCACAATGACGGGGTGATTATCTAGTATAAATCGAACTAGGGGCAAGTCATGTCCCTCCGAGTAGGTTTCATAAAAGGGAATCAGATAATGTCTGCAGCAATTAATGAGTCTCTCTCTGCCAAAGTCTTAACCAATAGTATCGAATTTCTCAGTCCTTATTTTCTCGGGGCATATGGGGAAAACAATGATGTTCTCGAGAAACTTTTAGTAGAGTTTGTTCGCGACCATATTTACTGGCGTAGAAATTTTCATCCAGAGGATCAGCCACCTATCACTCCTCAGATGATAAACGACAATAGTTATTCGGATGCGGTTGCAAAGATCAGAGCAGAATTGCATTCTCTAACCGCTAAACTAAAGCGCTCGGTTCCTTTTTACAATCCGCGCTACATCGGCCATATGTCGTCTGATTTAATGATGCCAGCTTTATTAGCTCAGTTGATCACCAATTTCTATAATCCCAATAATATAACCGGAGAATCAGGTCCGGTGACCTTAAATATGGAGTTGGAAGTCGGCATTCAATTTGCCAAAATGTTTGGATTTAATACTGACGAAAGTAAAGGCGTTTGCGCATGGGGGCATCTTACCAGTGGCGGAACAAACGCTAACTATGAAAGTTTGTGGAATTTTAGAGCCGCAAAATTCTATCCATTAGCGGTCGCTAATGCCGTCAAGGAGTTAGATCTCGATCTTGATTTAGAAATTGAAAACTCAGACTTTAAAAACCCTAAACTATATACCCTTTGGGAGTTGGTAAACTTTTCTATTGAACGAGTTCTAGAATTTAAGAACTTGGTTTTAACCTGCACTGGTTCAATTTATGGTAAAGCTAAACAGAGCCAACTGCTAAAAACGATAGAAGATAATCGCATTGAAACTTTAGGCCCTGCGCAATTCTCGGCCCAAAACTGGCAGTTAAAACAAGCGGTAGTTCTTGTGCCAGCAACCGCTCATTACTCCTGGGAAAAAGCGATGCGAGTTTTAGGTTTTGGTAGCGCTTCATTAATTAAAGTGCCATTAACAGACACTATGCGGATGAATGAGTTAGAGCTATCTCGTATCGTCAATAATCTACAATCACAAAACATCCCTATTTTAGCGGTCATTGGTGTATTGGGAACAACCGAATTTGGCACCATTGATCCAATCAATGAAATTGTTAAATTGAGAGATCAAAAATCTAAACAAGGCCTAAACTTCTATATCCATATCGATGCTGCATGGGGTGGCTATCTAACCAGTTTGTTTCGAAAAGAAGATGGTCGTTTTGAGGAGTTGGAAAGTATAAAAAAAGAACTACAATACTTCCCTTCCAAGCGCGTTTATCAATCTTTTAAGGCGCTGAGCGAAACGGATAGTATCACCATAGACCCTCATAAACAGGGCTACCTGCCATTTGGTACTGGTGGCTTTATCGCCAAAAATAGAGATATTGTGCAGCTTCTAAGTACTGACGCTGACTACGTTTTTTCAAAAAGTGATAAACCGGACTTTCAACAAATCGGACAGTACATTTTAGAAGGTTCTAAACCTGGCGCTAATGCCGCCGCCGCTTATGTTGCTCATTCCATTTTGCCACTCAACAGTAAAAACTTTGGTAGAGTTATCCGACAAACAGTCCGTTCGGCGGAGTATTTTTTCGATAAACTAAAAGTCCTCAAGCAAGAGCTGTCGGAGCATATACATTTAACCGTTCCGTTTGAGCCTGATAGTAATTTAGTCACCATTGCTGTTAACCCAAAAGGCAATTCTTCTATAGCAACGATGAATCAATTTTCCGAAGAGATTTATGGCTTTTTGACTCATGATGCCAATATACCGGTGCAGTCAAAGGAATTTTTAGGATCTAAAACTAGGCTGTCAATTGCAAAATTAAGTAAAGAAGAGCAAACCAGTTTATTTAAAAAATTGCATTTGTTTGACGCCAGCATGACACCAAATAAGGACGACAAAATAATGATTTTGCGTCATACCTTAATGAACCCCTGGCTGAGTTCAGAAAACGACGGGAAAAACTATTTGGATAAATACTGTGATTACTTGAAAATGATTTTGCTTGAAACGGTCAAAAAGTATCTAAATTAGTCTAGATACTTTTTGCCAAGTATTATTCGTGGCAGGCTGTTCCGGCGAGCGAGCTTAAGCCTTGTATATCGTTGATACAAAGGTATTTGTCTTTAATTTCTATTAAGCCCTTTTTGTTTAAACGAGTAATTAATCGACTAACTGTCTCTACCGCTAAACCCAAATAATTGCCGATGTCACTGCGAGTCATAGAGAGAAAGAATTCTTTGTCCGATAATCCTCTTCGACGATATCTAGCCGACAAATTCATCACAAAAGCGGCAAATCGCTCGTCTGCATTCTTTTTACTGAGCAACATCATAAGCTCTTGCTCATCTCTAATTTCACCGCTCATCACCCTAAAAAGCTGTGACTGAAGCGCCGGCAAGTCTCTTGATAATGACTCTAGGCGGTCAAAGGGAATGGTACAAACTAAAGAAGTTTCTAACGCTTTAGCAAAACTAGGATAAGACGTGGTACTGATAGCGTTTAGGCCAACCATTTCACCGGGAAGGTGAAAGCCTGTCAGTTGTTCAATTCCATCAGAACTAATGGTATAAGATTTTAGACTCCCTGAACGAATTGCATGCACGGCCTCAAATGGGTCGCCAGCTTTGAACAGAAATTCGCCTTTCTTATAGACTTTCTTTCGCTGCACAATACTATCAAGATGTTCGATGTCTGAATCTGCCAGCATCACAGGTAGGCAAAGCCGTTTTATGGCGCAGGTCTGGCATTTAATTTGACTAGAAATATTAACGTTTACAGACACGAAGTTGGACACCCATTCAGTATAACTGCATGGATTATATCAAAATCACTAAAAACTTCTACTATCTATCTGATTTTATATGACTTTTGAAAAGCTATTAATGACATGCAACTCGTTCAAATAAGCATCAAATACCATACAAATATTTCTAATAAGTAATCTTCCTCGACTGGTTACTTTAATATATTCGTCAGAAAATTCGACCAATCCATCCTCAACAAACGGCGCTAACATTCCAATTTCGCTCTTAAAATATTCATTAAAATCAATAGCATATGTCTGTTCAAGTTTGGCGATATTAAGTTCAAAATGACAGATTAGTTCGAATATTACAGCTTTTCTAATCAAGTCATCTAAGTTAACAGAAACACCGCGCCAACTTGGAAGCTGCTCGTTATCTAATGCAGCATAGTAGCTATCAACGTCTCGAACATTTTGATGATAGTGACCATCTATTGAACCAATCGACGAGACACCGACGCCAATTAACTGATACTCCTCATGGGTGGTATACCCCTGAAAATTCCGATGCAACTCGCCATTTTTTTGAGCGATCGCTAATTCATCTGAAGGTTTTGCGAAATGATCCATTCCGATATACAAATAGCCACTATCCTGTAGTTTTTCGATAATAAACTGGAAAATAGATAGCTTTTCTACCGGGTTGGGTAACTTATCTCCGTCGATTCGTCGTTGCGGTTTAAATCGATGCGGAAGGTGAGCATAGTTAAAAACTGAAATCCGATCAGGTGATATTTCGATGACTTGCTCTAAGGTCTTTTGAAAGGTGGATTTATTTTGAAACGGCAACCCATATATAAGATCGAGATTTATTGATTTAAAGCCGAATTTCCGAGCTTCCTCGATCATATCTCTCGTCATTTCAAAGGATTGAATTCGGTTCACTGCTTTTTGCACTATCGGATTAAAGTCTTGAACTCCCATGCTCATGCGGTTAAAGCCAAGATCTGAAAGTGGCTTAATATTTTCGATTGCTAAGGCTCTCGGATCAATCTCTATAGAAATCTCTGTTGATGGATCGTTGGGAACGTCAAACGACTCTCTAATTGCAGCCATTATCTTGGCGATTTGCTGAATGCTGAGATAAGTCGGAGTGCCTCCTCCCCAATGGATCTGACGTAGCTTGTTTCCTCCAAGATTGGAGGCAATCATTTGAATTTCTTTGATTAAGTAGTCGACGTACTTTTCAGCTTTGCTGCGATCTTTAGTGATAATCTTATTACAGGCGCAGTAATAACAAATGTTCTGGCAAAATGGGATATGAATATAGAGAGACAACGACTTGTCTTCGGAAAGACTGCTAAGACAGCCTAAATAGTCTTTGGAACTGAAATCCTCGGTAAACTCAAGTGCAGTGGGATATGAAGTGTATCTCGGGCCGGAAATATTATATTTGGCCAGAAGCGCTTCATCCCATTCTAATTTTACTTGTTCCATTATTAACATCCTTTCTCAAGGTAATATTCTAATAATGTTACGATAGCAAAACTGATTTGACCGATGCTGATCCAAGTCAAGCTAACTAGCTTAAGCGAGCGCGTCTCTCGAGTAGCCAATCTGCGAATTTTCGTTTGAAATCATCATCCGAAATGATACTCACTGGAATCAATTCCTCAACGTCCAGTTGAGTATGACTCCGAGCAAACAAGCACTTGATCATCGTACCAGGAGCACTTATTCCACGGATTCTAACCGGTAGCACTTGAGTTTTAGTTAATTGACTAAGTCTAACAATGCCGGGTTTAATGTTTTCTCTGGGCGTTTTGTCGCTATGGATCCCCCCTTGAGGAAATAGTGCAATTAACTCTCCCGAATTGATAGCTCGCATAGCACTTCTAAATGCCTTCTCTACTCGGCCAGTCCGGTCTACAGGAATACATCCGGCCGCTCTAAACATGTAGTTTAAAATTGGCTTGTCATATTCTTCTTTGGCAATCATAAAACGAACTGGTCGATCGATTGCAGCAATTAACAGGAAAGGATCGAGAGCAGACAGGTGATTAGCAGCTAGTATGCAACGCCCATGTTGAGGAATTTCAATCACTTGATTTCCCAAACGATGAAATCGCTTACAATAAAGTCTAAGCAAGCCATCCAATACGTTAGTCATCGGGTGCCCCCAATTAGCCCCGTTATGCTTCTGCCCTAACTTAATGACAAACAGAATAAATGAAAATAAAACTAGAAGTGAAATAAAATAAGCCATATATCTATTTGTTTTTATTTGTTATTTATCCAAATTAAACTAGCCATTCTACCAGTAACGGCATGTCGGCGGTAGCTATAGAATTTATCAGTTTCCTGGTAAGTACAATGGTTTCCGCCTACCGATTTTATCCCTAAATCGGTTAAAATTTGACTTGCGATTTGGTAAAGATCGGCTAAAAATTTACCTTCTGTTGCTGACTTAAAGGCTGATGCAAAGCGGTCATTTTGTTGCACGAATTTTTTCTTAACTTCTTCACCGACTTCAAAGCTTTGTTGGCTAATAGCCGGACCAAGCCAGGCTATTAATTCACTCGATTTCCCCGGATACTGACTGACAGCATTTTCGATGATCCCACCGGCCAGTCCTCGCCATCCAGCATGCACAGCGGATACCCAATCCCCCTGTAAGTTGCTTAACAACACCGGTAAGCAATCGGCTGTCATCACACAACAGACTTTCGAAGAGCTGCGAGTAAAACTGCCATCAGCCTCTAACGAGACCGGAGGAGAAATTGCCGATGACTCCAGATCGATAACTTTATTACTATGGACTTGTTCTAACCAAACGGGTTCTGTTGGAAGAGCCAGAGCTTTTCGCAAATAAGCTCGATTATGCAAAACCCGATCTGGGTCGTCACCAACATGAAGGGCTAGATTAAAATCTGAATAATCAGATGGCTGTTCTGAATCAAGGTTGCGGTTTTCTTTTGAGGGACTCTCGATAGCATAACGTGTAGTATAAATCGCCTTAACATTAGGATGCGCCTGCCACTTTACAGGCAGCCAATACTGACGGTTGAGTTGAGTCATTTTTGACTTAATTCGTGTTGTTTAATTGCGGATAACAGTTGTTTAAAATCATCGGGTATGGGGGCTTCCCAAGTCAACCATTCACCGCTAGATGGCTGAGTTAAACCCAGTTTTGCCGCATGAAGCGCTTGACGCTTAAATCCATCAAATACCGCTGAGAACTCTTCGCTCATACCTTTTGGTCGCAGGTTTCGTACACAATACAATGGGTCGCCAACTATCGAATGGTTAAGATGGGATAAATGAACTCTGATTTGGTGGGTACGTCCTGTTTCTAACTTTACTCTCAGCAACGTAAACTTAGTGAACTTTTCTTCAATTCGATAATGAGTGATCGCTTCTTTGGCATGCGAACTCCCATCGAGAATGACTGCCATTTTTTTTCTAATTTGCTGATGTCTGCCAATCGGTAAATCAATGGTATCACCAGCAACCAAAGTGTGATGAACCAACGCAATATATTCACGATCAAATTCTCGATTTTGTAATTGAGTTACCAGGTGATTATGAGCTTCTGCGGTTTTCGCTACAACTAATAATCCCGTGGTATCTTTGTCTAAACGATGGACAATTCCAGCTCGTGGTAGTTTTCTTAACTCTGGGAAACGAAATAACAACCCATTGACTAAGGTATCTTGATAGTGACCAGGGGCCGGATGCACAACCAGGCCAGCTCGCTTATTGACGATTAACAAGTCATCATCTTGATAGTGGATATCAAAGGGAATATCAACCGCTTGCCACTCTCCTTGATCTGAAAGGGTTGGAATGACCTCTAGCAGTTCTCCCCCAAGAACCTTCTGCTTGGGTTTAGTCATTATCTTTTCATCCAAACGAACTTGGCTATTTTTTATCCAGCTTTGAAGCCTTGAGCGCGACAGTTCTGGGAAGTAATGCAGTAATACCAAATCCAGGCGCTCATTAGCGAGACTACTATCCACCACAAAATCAAGTGAATCTTGCGAATTGCTTGGTTGTTCAATGGAACTTTTTGTCACTTTGTGTGCCTTATGAGTTGGTTGATCTAGCAGTTGACGGCGCCCTCAGGTAAAATGAGCCGAATTGCTATCCAATCGGATAAAGAGCAAATGATTTGTTTTAACCACTATTTGTTTAAATACACGTTAAAACTATAAACTGCTTTAAATTAAGAATGAGCCTTACTCGGTATTAAAAAGTAAGAAACAGACAATAAGTATTCATTTTAACGGCTTTGAGAATCAATGAGAATAGTAAAAAGCACTTGTGTAGTAATCTTGCTAACAGTTTTGGCAGCGTGTTCAAGTTCTGAAAAGGATATAACCGGTGCTGCAAAGATCAATAATGCCTTTAAATTGTTCGAAAAGGCGCAATTTTCGATGTATTCCGGAAATTTCCGAAGTGCGGTTGAGTATTTGGAGAGACTTGACAGCCTTTATCCATTTGGTGCCTATTCACATCAAGCTCAGTTAAATTTAATCTATTCGTATTACCAACTGAATGATTACGCCTCAGGAATTGCATCTGCAGAACGTTTTATCAGACAAAATCCTCGCCACAAAGACTTGGATTATGCGTATTATATGAAAGGTTTGATTAACTTTTCTACCGAAACAGGATTTGGTAAAGAGCTGTTCGCCGCTCCAATCTCTGAAAGGGATGCTGGCGCAGCCAGACAATCATTTGATGACTTTGCTGAGCTAATTAGGCTGTTCCCAAATAGTAAATATGCTAGAGATGCGCAACAACGTATGATCTTTCTGAGAAATCGATTAGCTGATTATGAATTACATGTTGCCAATTATTATATGCAACGAACCGCCTATTTGGCTGCCGCAAACCGAGCCAAGTATGTCGTGGATCATTATCCTAAAACGCCAGCAGTTCCAAAAGCACTAGAATTGATGATTACTTCCTACAAGCTGCTAGATTTAGATGAGCTAGCTGAAAATAGCCGTAGAGTCTTATTGCTGAACTACCCAGATTATAAAATTTAGCCTGATAGCGAATAAGAGATAATAAAAAAGGCGCATAAAGCGCCTTTTTCTATATAGAACTGATAAAAAGTCTAAATAGCACTTTCGTTTTCATCACCTGTTCTTATTCTTATCACTTTATCAACATCGCTTATAAAGATCTTACCATCGCCGATTTTTCCGGTTCTAGCAACTTCCATTATCGTGTCGACACAGATATCAACTAAATCATCGCCAATAATAATTTCAAGCTTTATTTTTGGAAGAAAATCGACCATATATTCGGCCCCACGATATAGCTCTGTATGACCTTTTTGACGACCGAAACCTTTAACCTCAGTGACTGTCATGCCTGAAACACCTGCATCACTAAGCGCCTCTCTAACGTCGTCTAACTTGAATGGTTTAATGATAGCTTCTATTTTTTTCATTAATAATCCTTATGTCGGGCCAGAAAAATACCGGGTCAATAATGTCTATGAATAAGAATATCATAGAGCAATCTCTAACTCAGTTACTTTTCGCTTCGCTAAAGCAAATTTCTATACTTTTTTGTTAGAAGGAATCTAGGCTTTATTTATCTTTATTGAGTTAACTAAACCGATAGCCTAAAATACTGATACAGTTGAATAAATTTTGCAATGCGTGAGAATGAACAAACAAAATATCATCGCTGAAATGCGAGTCCTGCCGGAAATTGATGTCGAATTCGAAATTACCCGTCGAATCGATTTTATTAAGCAAATGTTGTTATCAAGCCACAGCAAAACACTGGTCCTTGGCATTAGCGGCGGTATTGATTCATCCACTTTGGGGAAATTGGCACAGTTAGCCGTAGATCAACTAAACCAAAGTGATGATGGATACCATTTCTTAGCGGTGCGCCTCCCCTACGGCGTGCAGGCCGACGAACAGGAAGCGCAGCTAGCTTTAGATTTTATCCAACCCAGTAAAAGGCTGACCGTCAATATCAAACCCGGAGCCGATGGAATTCATCAACAGACGCTCGAAGCTCTACAAAATGCAGAATTAGGTCCATACGATGATCACCATTTAGATTTTGTAAAAGGTAACTGTAAAGCTCGCGCAAGAATGGCTGCGCAATATGATATTGCAGGCACAACCGGTGGCCTAGTACTAGGAACCGATCACTCCGCAGAAAATATCACCGGCTTCTATACTAAATTTGGTGACGGAGCCTGCGACTTAGCGCCTTTGTTCGGACTGAGTAAACGTCAAGTTAGACAAATATCCAAGCATTTAGGCGCTCCAGAAGTACTAATTAACAAAGCCCCCACGGCTGATTTAGAAAGTTTAGAGCCTGGTAAAACCGATGAGTCGGCTCTGGGATTAAGCTACCAACAAATCGATGATTTCTTAGAAGATAAATCGACGGACAGTCAAGCGGATCAAAAACTAATTCAAATCTTTAATAAAACACAACATAAACGCTTGCCCATTCCAACGATTTACGACCAGATCTCGAGCTAACTATTGCTGACTTTACTTATTCAATACACTGACATCATGCACTTCATCCAGCGGAATGTTGATCGGAGTGAATTGGAATGTTAACCGCAAGCGCTTCCACGGCTAATACCTCTTGGCGAGCAATAAAAATATTCTCCATCTACCGGCTATTACTGTCGGCGACATTTGTATTGATCGTCATCTTACAACTTGATAACTCCTTTTTAGGTACCGCACAAAAAAACTTGTTTCAAGTAGTCGCACTTATGTACCTGACATTTTCAATCATCGGCCACTTAGCAACCTATTATCAAAAACATTTCGATCTGCAATTACAATCTAATGTTTTGCTGGATATTTTCCTGTTAGCGCTATTGATGCACTCGAGTGGCGGAGTATCAAGTGGATTAGGCATGCTGATTGCGGTAAGTACTTCGGCTGCAACCATTCTAATTAATCGCCCATCCGCTTTAGGTTTCCCTGTATTGGCATCTTTTGTAGTAGTTGCTGAAGAACTTTACTCACTAGCCAATGGGGTTAGATCACAAAGTGCTTTGACTCAAACCGGCATTTTGACAGTGACTTTTCTATGTACCGGTCTAATGGCGTTTTACTTGTCGAGAAGGATAAGAGAAAGTGAGAAAACCGCCGAGCAGTCTATTCGCGGTTTAGCGAGTATGGAAAAGCTTAATGAGGAAATCATACAATATATGTCTACCGGTGTAATCGTGACCGATAGCTCGCAAAATATTCAATTAATTAATCGCGCCGCATGGGTTCACTTAGGTATGCCTGAGTCCACCCAAAGTAAGAAATTGGAACTTATTGCAACACCTTTGGCAAGGCAGCTAAAATTATGGAAAAGGAAAAATTTCTATCGACCGAAGCCGTTTAAGAACACTGCGACAGGTCCCAATCTTTTGCCAAAGTTTTCGCCAATTGGTGATAGCAAAGAAAATGCTATTATTTTCTTGGATGATACTTCCATGCTTAACCAACAAGCACAAAACCTAAAACTTGCTTCACTAGGTCGTCTAACTGCGTCGATAGCCCATGAAATAAGAAACCCTCTTGGTGCTTTAAGTCATGCAGCACAACTTCTTAAGGAGTCAGAGAGCCTCGATAAAGCTAACGCTGAACTCGTCGAAATTGTCGAAAAAAACACCTCTCGCGTTAACGGTATCATTGAAAATATTATGCAACTATCGACGCGAAAAACAGCTCAAGTTAAAGAAATGAGCCTAAACAATTATTTAACCACATTAAAAGACGAATACTTAATCGATAAACCTAAGAATTACCAAATAGACTTGCAACTACCAACTCAAGATGTCTTGGTACTTTTCGATTTCACTCAACTTAGGCAAATTCTAACTAACCTATTCGACAATGGCATCAGGTACAGTGACCTCAATCAAGGGATTCCAAGCATCACTATCATGTTAGGAGTAGAACCTCAAAACAACACACCATTCCTAGATATCGTTGATAAAGGCGAAGGTATCGCACCGGATATCGCTGAGAAAATTTTTGAACCTTTCTTTACCACATCTAAGACTGGAACAGGGCTTGGACTCTACCTCTCACGTGAACTTTGTGAAGCAAACCGAGCTCGATTGGATTATATTCCCTTGACGGCCGGAGGCTCGTGTTTCAGAATAAGTTTTTCCACTACAAAACAATCACTTCATTAAGCGACTGTATTAAGCGACCATATCAATGACAAAGACTCCCCTAGCCCTGATTGTTGACGATGAACCAGATATTCTGCAACTGTTGGGCATCACTTTAAGTCGAATGAACATTGACACCTGTCGTGCCGAAACCCTCACTGAAGCAAAACAGCTCCTGACTCAAAACACCTTTGACTTTTGCCTAACCGACATGCGTCTACCAGACGGCGATGGCATTGACTTAATTAAACACATACAACAGGAATTTAGCCATCTTCCGGTTGCTTTGATCACGGCTCACGGCAACATGGAAACCGCTATCGATGCGATGAAGGCCGGCGCATTTGATTTTCTATCCAAACCAGTTGATTTAACTGCGTTAAGAAACTTGATAAAAAACGCGTTAAAAATAAATCAGCAAGGTTTGCAATCTGAGCAAAGTGTTAGTCCTAAAAAAGCAACTAAAAACAAGAAAACGCTTATCGGTGATACCGACGTAATGCTTCGGTTAAAACAAACCATTTTAAAGCTTTCACGAAGTCAGGCTCCAGTTTATATACATGGCGAATCGGGTACAGGTAAAGAGCTAGTAGCAAAGCTAATCCATTATAAGGGGCCACGAGCTGACTCACCCTTTATACCGGTTAACTGTGGTGCTATCCCGTCAGAATTGATGGAAAGTGAGTTTTTTGGGCATAAGAAAGGCAGTTTTACCGGTGCCGTTAGTGACAAGAAGGGGCTTTTCCAATTAGCAGAAGGTGGAACTTTATTTCTCGATGAAATTGCTGAACTTCCTATCGCAATGCAAGTAAAACTACTAAGAGCGATACAAGAAAAAAGTATTCGTCCAGTTGGCGGCGATAAAGAAATCGCAGTTGATGCAAGGATCTTAAGTGCCAGCCATAAAGACTTGTTGAAGTTAGTCAACGAAGGTCAATTTAGACAAGATTTATTTTATCGCATCAATGTTATTGAGCTTAATGTACCAGCGTTAAGGGAGAGAAAAGGAGATATTGAAAAGCTTTCTCATTATTTACTTAACGAATTAGCTCAGCGACAACAAATAGAAGGTGCAAGCATAACCGATAGAGCAATAGATAAGCTTTTAAGTTATGACTTTCCTGGAAACATTAGAGAACTAGAAAACATTTTAGAGCGCGCGCTAACGCTCGCAACTGATGACACGATCTATGAAGAAGATCTTAACCTGCCTACCTCTAGTATTGCTAACCCCGCAACTGACGGCATAGTTTCCAATCGAAACTCTCTTCCTCTCGATGAGTATTTAGCGAAAATAGAAAAAGCCGAAATCATGAAATCCCTTCGAAAAACTAAAGGAAATCGAACCAAGGCGGCTAAAGTATTAGGCATTAGTTTTAGAGCTCTTCGATATAAGCTTGAAAAACTAGAAATTGATATCGACAATTAGTTTGTTTTGCTCCATTCCAATTAGTCTTCAGTCTCCCCCTTTTCTACTTATTCAATGATCTTACAATAACGTGATCGTTTTAAGTTGTAACTAGTAGGAGTTGTTCTTTCAACTCTGCTGACGGACTTTTTTCATCACGAAGCCAAAGAAGTGCTATTTAATCATCCAAAAAAAGCGCCAGAAAACCATGTTAAACGATAAAAGAGCTCAACCATTTGGGTTAGGGTTAAATATCAAATTTCTCTTGCTTAACTTACAAGCTCTATAGTCATTTTCTCACGAGCAAGCAACGCTCAGCTTGAATAAATTTAAGAAAACTCTCGTCACAACTATCTAATCTATCCTACTTCGCAAGAATGTCTAATTTGGCACAATGGCACTTGAACATGGAAATAGCTTGATAACAAAGCTATCAGCGAAACACACTATTCACTTAAAAGGACTTAATAATGAAAAACAAAAATAATGGATTTACACTCATCGAATTATTGCTTGGAATAGCCATCATTACGATTGTACTTGGTCAAGCTATTCCTAGCTTTAATCAATTAATCGAAAAAAGAAAGGCCTCTGCAAATGTTCAGAGGTTAATGCAAACCTTACAACTCTCTCGAACCACTGCAATAACCGAAAATACAACGGTTACTATCTGCCCTACCAACGATGGTATCAATTGCAATTCTAACTGGAGTGACGGTTATCTATCGTTTAAAGACATCAATAACAATCGAACATTCGACAGCGGTGATGAAAAACTCGTCGAGTATTTAACCCATGATGCTAAGTCTCAAACAAGCTGGCGTGCCTTTGGAGTTAGAAGTTCACTTCAGTGGCTACCAACAGGCATCACTAATCATCAAAATGGGTCATTTGAGCTTTGTTATGATAGTAAAGCTGAGTTAGCAAGAGGACTATTCATTACCAAAGCGGGACGAATTAGGAATTCTAAAGACCTGGATGGCGATGGCATTCATGAAAACGCAACAGGTTCACGCATCAGATGTTGATCACACCTGCTATCAGCAGCCACCAGCCTCTATTTAGGCTGGTACACTTTTACCTGATAACCTTTGCTGGTGAGCTCTTCTGCTTGCAATTGACTCATAACCCCTTTATCACAATACAAAAGATAACGGTTTGATTTATCGAGTTGGTCGGTCGTTTGTAACTTATAAAACGGTATAGTGATAACATCATTAGCGGTAAGGTTTAAAGGTGCAACTGCCATTTCTTGCGGATGACGAATATCAATGACGATATCTGACTTATCAGGTAAAGATACGATTTCTACATCTTCAACATTGACAATAGAATCATAAATTTGATCAATGTTTTCAACTTTACGATTGGCAAATGCTCTCTCTAAAATATCAAAATCGAAACGAGTTTCTTCCTTTTCAATTTTATGCACTTTCGCTCTGGTCGTTGGCTTGTTAGATATTACGCCGCAATACTCGGGCATAACAGAAGCAAACTCTTCTGTTCCAATCTGTCTAGAAAGATTAATAATTTCCGGTTTGTCCATGACGATTAATGGACGCATTACTAAACTATTGCAAACGCTATCGATCACAGATAGATTAGTTAGAGTTTGACTCGATACTTGACCAACAGCCTCACCAGTAACTAGCGCTGGGGCATTGAACTCAGTTGCAATCTTTTCGGCAACTCTTAGCATCATGCGTTTAAGTATGACACCCATTTGGGACTGATCGACTCGGTTTAAGATTTCTGAAACGACTTCTTCAAAAGGAATGGAAATGAAAAGGGTTCTGTGGGATGAGGAATATTTTTCCCACATATAATGAGCGACTTGCTTGACGCCAACTTCATGCGCCATGCCGCCAAGGTTGAAAAAACAAAAGTGAGTCCTAATTCCCCGTTTCATCATTAAGTAGCTTGATACGGTTGAATCGTAACCACCTGAAATAAGACTTACACAGGACTCCTGTTGACCAATTGGAAAGCCACCTAATCCTTCATATCGCTCTACCACCGTCATCAGCTGTTCGCCTCGGATCTCCATTTGAACTTGGACGTCAGGATTTTTTAACTGCACTTTGCTTGCTTCGCTGTGCTGCAAAAGTGCACCACCAGATTGGCGCTCTACTTCAATCGAGCTAAAAGGATGTTTACCAGAACGCTTAACACGAACACAAAAGGATTTACCTTCTATTTTTTGACTAAACTCTTTAACAGCAATCTGACAGATATCTTCAACTGAGTTGAACTGATGCTCGTTGACTTTAAGGATAAATTCGATACCAGGTGTAGACTGGAGTCGCGCTAGAACCAAGGACTCCAAAGATTCCTCATGTTCATCTATGTCTAATTCTATAAAGTCCCAAGTCCCTTTAAGCTTAGGGTTTTCTACAATCGGACCAAGCACTTTTTTCAAGTTCTTGCGCAACTGGGCAATAAACTGCTTTCTGACCGGTCGGCTTTTAACAATAATTTCGGGAAATAGCTTAATTACAAATTTCATTTTTTATTAACGTACTAGCAAAATTTGGCGCTATTCTAGCTTAAAAAAGGGACGAAATCTTCGGAAGATTTGTCCCAATAGGGCTAATTTGTATTTATGCTCTAATTAATCCAACAAAGTGCCCTTCGATGGCTAAGTCCTCGGCGGGAAGAATAATAGGCTGATAATTGTCATTGGCTGGCTGAAGAACCGCATTGGCTCCCTGCCTTTCTAATCGTTTAACGGTCACCTCATCATCAATCCGAGCAACGACTATTTCGCCAACATTGGCAGTATTAGACTTTCTAACCGCGATTAAATCACCATCCAAAATCCCCTCGTCGATCATACTATCGCCTCTAACTCGCAGCAGGAATGTCGGTTTTTTACGTCTCATAACTTCCGGTATGGTAACGTAAGACTCAACATTTTCTATCGCTTCTATCGGCAGACCGGCTGCCACAGAGCCTACTAGAGGTAGTTCAAACTCATTCTGTTGATTTAGGACTCTAATTCCACGAGGCTTATCGGGGTAGATCTCAATAACGTTCTTTCTCTCTAATGCCTTGAGGTGATCGGCCGCTGCTTTAGAAGATTTAACGCCGATCAGTTCTGCCAGCTCAACGTGTGAGGGTGCGATACCAAAGTCCTCTATGTAACTGGTTAAAGCCGCCAGGACTTCTTCTTGTCTTTGGGTTAACTCTTTACTCATAATGATTCCTTTGTTTGGTGAGCTATCGATACAATCACTACCTATACAAATAGTACTTTAGCTGAGTTAATCGACAAAGTAAACCTATTTGTGTCTTGTTTGGGCAAGCTGTTGATAAAAACGAGGAATTTAAAAATAATAAGGCGAATTAGAATTTGGCTTGAGGTTATTCCGGACAGCTGCCCGAAAATCGTTGAAAATCTTGGTCGTTGATCGAGTGAGATTCATCCTGTTCAAATGAATCAATCACAGATGGTAACAACTGAAACCCGACCCATCTGTTTCTGCCACTGTGTTTGGCTTGATAGAGTGCCTTGTCTGCGGTTTCTATGGCTTGTTCCCAACTCCATTTAGTTATTAGCTTTTGTTTCATGGGATAAAAGCTAAACCCTAGTGAAATGGTTAACTTGATCTTCTCACTCTCAACCCCAATAAACTGTTTGCTTTTAATGGTCGACAATAGTCTATCGCATAATTCTTCAATCTGTGAGACATGGTCTGGTCTCAGCACCAGTAGGAATTCTTCTCCTCCCCAGCGAATGAGGTAATCGCCATCGCGAATGCTTTCTTGTAAGCAGCCTACAACTTGTTTTAATACTTCATCACCCGTGTAATGGCCAAACTCATCGTTAATATTTTTGAAAAAATCGATATCCGCTAAAATAAAAACCATGTTCGCAACTGACGACCGGTTATCTGAAGTTCTTACATAGTGAGATATATCACTGACTATTTGTTTTACAAAATATCGGCGATTGTGAATGCCTGTTAACGGGTCAGTGTATGAATGTACTGTCAGTTGCTTATTTGCCGCCGCGAGTTCTTGGTTCGCGACAATAAGAGCTTCAGTTTTCTTTAAGATCAATTGTTCTAGAGCTTCAACTTTCCTTTTATTTCGAGCACCAATGAATAAATAGAATAAGTAAAGTAAGACTAGTGATGCCACTAACACGGCCAGCTTAAAAATAAATGTTTCGTGATACCTAGCTTGAATAGTAAATTCTAAAGAAGTTGGCAGCTCAGCCCACACTCCTTCGCGATTACTGGCTTTGACTTCAAATATATAATCACCAGCGGGTAGGTTGGTATAGAAAACTTCTCGGTCAGATCCGTTTGACTTCCATTGCGGCGAGTAGCCAATTAAACGGTACTGATACTTAACTAGGCCTTCATCTAGGCTAGTTAAACCATTAAATCTGAAACTGATATCTCTCGCTACAAACTGTCTTTTCTTATATTGGTGTATCCCTTGATCAATAAAATACATATCGACCAATCCATCGGGACTGTTTATCTGCTCAATAAATGTTTGTACCGTAGGCAAATCTCTAACAACTTTGATAGGTTGAAGTTTTAACACGCCTTTTCTAGTGGGATACCAAATAGCGTCATTCAACCTAACCGATTTCGCATGCCCGGCACCGTTACAGCAGTATGCTTTTTCGCTGCCAGCTAAATATCCGCTGTCTTTGAGAACTGGCTCTGTTGAAACATCTTTCCTTTGACCGCTAACATACTCGCTTAAACTTTTAAAATAGAGTCGATAAACACCATCAAATCCAGAAACCCAAATTGAATCACTATAAGGCGTTAAACTAAATGAACTATCGAAAACTAGACCCTGCTTGACTCTCACGGAATGCCAGTTCACGCCATCGAAAACCCCTAGCCCTTCACCATAGCTTCCGGCTAGCAAAAGATCGCCAATTTCAATTAAGCTAGTAACAAAACTGTCCTCAAAATATTTTGAGCTATTTAGGCGACCAGTACTTTCTTCATATAACAACAAGCCATTTTGAGTACCAAAATACAGCTGATTTTTAAATTCTTTAATAGCGCGAAAGCTTCGGCTTTTTGTATTATTATCAATACCTACCTGTATAAAGTTACCAGCCACTTGTTCACGTAAAAACATACCTTGCTCGGTTCCAACCCACAAACGAGACTGACTATCCCGGTAAATGGCTTGAATTTGCAAACCAGCGAGCCAACGACCAGACTCTTGCATGTTACCACTGACGTTACTAATAGCTGGATGACTATTGTTTTCGTTTCTAATATTAAAAGATTGAAGTCCGGCTTTGGTACCAACCCACAAAGTATCATCATGGTCAAAATATAAGGTGTAAGCGGCACTATTGACTAGTTTGTTTGGTTGGAGGAGTAATTCAAATCGCTTGTTAACGAACTTATAAATGCCTTGTTGGGTACCGACAAATAGACTGCCAGCTGAGTTGACTGCGACACTCCACACTAAGTTTTCTTTTAACCCTTGGAATTCAGAAAACCTGACTGACCAACTATCTGTTAGCCTTATTAGACCCCGATCCGAAGTCCCAAACCAGAGTGCCCCTTCTCTATCTTGCATAAACTTGGAGACTCGATGATAACTTGGTTTTTCCTGCGGGTTAAATCGTTCCCCTTGATAATACCTAACTAAGCGTGATTCCGCGGCTATCCACAAGATCCCCTGCTCATCGAGATGCAAGTCACTGATATTTTCACCATTCAAACCGAGCAAATCTTGAGGTACTTCGATTTTGTCTTTCCGGACAACCAACGGCCCCTCGGAAGTGGCCAGCCAAATACCCTCTGATTGAAGCGCAAAAGCGTTAATAATGGCTGACTGGTATCCCACAGGAAGTTTATAAATCTGCGTCTTACCGTTCACTATAGTGGTGAACTGACCGCGCCCTCCTACGTAAAGGGTTTGATTGACACTTTTTAACGCAAAACTTTCTTTAGACAGCAAGAAAGGTTCGATTTTTCCGTTAACCACCTTGTGCAGGCCGTTGGTAGAAGCCACTATAATAGTCTGCTTATGTTCTAATATACGATTGGGTTTGACCAAATCATTGGGCTCAAGGGATACCGCCTGGAAGCCCTCTTGCTCCGCGAAAGCGATGCCATTTTCAGTAAGAACCCACAAGGTATTTTGGCTATCAACTAGGATATCTTTAACAATATTACTCTTGAAAGCCGCGGTATTTGAGCGATTAAAGCTGACAAATTCTTTGCCGTTAAAGCGGGCAATGCCGCTTTGAGTGCCGACCCAAACATAACCTTTAGAGTCTTGCGCCAAGGCAGTAACCGATACCTGAGGTAACTGTTCATCCACTCCCCAAGTCTTTGAATTATATTGAGATATTTCGCGATCAGAATCTAAAGCCAGTACCGAGCCTGCTAGTAGCTCAGCAAAGAGTAAAACTAGGATGTATAACAAGCGAAACTTAAAAGTGATATGTCACCTACTATCAAACCGAAGCAGTTTGTTGAATCAACCTTATCTAGCATTAATATAAGAATAGCAGCTATGATTCATTCTAACCGCATTTTATATGGATCTAGAAGCCCTAGTAAAGTGCCTGTTCTAATTTATCAAATTGCTTTTGAAGTTTTTTCGCGGAGACACCGCCCATTACTTTAATATTGGGTGCAAACAAACTAATTCGGTATTCTTGGAGCATCCAAAAGAGAGTGCTCATTGGTTGTCTCATGGCCTCAACGCTACTAGTCGCGGATAATTCCTGCCACCAGTTTTGCCACTCTAACCAATTTTCTAAACTTGCCTGTTCTTTAGGAAAGTTCTCTTTAATTCTTTTAATTCTAGCTTCAATAGCGTCTAAATACCTCAAATAATTGGATAACAAGTTTTCCTTTTGCTCTAGAATTCTATCTAAAGTCCAAAGACGAGAAATCTCTGCCTTAATATCGATGACCGAGTCTGTGTAAACATTACTGGTAAGACTCGAAAGCTTAAGAAAAATATTATTTATCCTTCTTAACATTTTCAAAGAACCATTTAAATTCTCTGCGACTTCGCTGCGTATCTCTGATTTAAACTGTTCGGCTAATAACAAATAAGCATCCTGATCAATAACCGAATGCTGTTGCGAAGCGGTCATTGTTAAAGCGACCGAAAATGCAATCCAATCAACCAGTTGTGAAAAGCCCCCAAATCTCAAGTTCAGTTTTTCCAGCTCTTTTCTTTCTGGCCAACTATTTTTGATCGATTTAATCACCCTTGCATTTGTTAACAATAGCAATCGAGCGACACCTCGTTGGTGATAGAATTTGGCATCCTCTAAACTAGCAAAATCAGTTAACTCAACATGGGTAACACAGTCCTTAATACCTGAAAATATTCGAATCGTTTGCCCTTGCTTCGTTCGGACATATTCAAGACCTTGAAACTCAGAGGGCCAATCGAGTCGTTTAGAGTTTGAGATTGGCGACTTAAGTTTGTCTTTTGTTGTTTGCTTAGCTTGTTGTTTAACTTGTTTCTTCACATAAGACAATTGTGTGGATAAAACTGTTTTTTTAGCTTTTTCGTTACTGGTTTTAAACTTCATTTTTAAATGAAGCGGTATTTCATCTAAATTGATCATGTCTGGGGTTATGGTCACGTCGTTTAACTTGGATAAAGTACTAATCAAGAGCGATTTAAAATTTTGTTTTTGGTAATCGCCTTTAACGATCGCTTGGTAACAAAGGTTGGCGGTGTCGGCAACAGGGATCAATTGTTTTCTTATTGGCTTAGGTAAACTTTTTAGCACGGCTTGGATCTTTTCAGATAAGTAGCCTGGCACTAGCCATTCGAAGTCTTCCTGCTTGAATTGCAACAACATTTCATGCGGAATATCCACGGCTACACCATCTTCTGGATTTCCAGGAGAAAAACTATAAGATACTGGAAGCGTCACACCATTAACTGTAATTTCCGATGGGTAATCTTCTAGCGAGTTTGACTCTTTGGTTAACAATTCCTCTCGAGTGAACTGTAATTTTTGATTACGAGCATTCCAGTCCTTTTTTAACCACTTTGTTAAACTTTGACTAGAGACAACTTGTTCAGGTAACTTGTTAGCATACAACTGAGCTAACTCTTGTTCACCAATTCTAAGATCGGTTTGGCGTAACTTTTGCTGTTGCTCTTCAATGTCGAGTAAAATCGATTGATTTTTTGTTAAGAAAGGAAACGACTTAGGAAGCTGCGCTTTAGCAAGTCCGTCGAGTAAAAATACTTCTCTTGAAAGTTCTGGCGCTATACTACTGCTATTGACTAGTCGCTTAGCGGTGATCATCAATCCTAAAACAGTTTGATCTAAAAAGTAGGCAGCATGCCCCTTAGCTTTACGCCAATGAATATCTTTGTAGTTGTTTTTAACTAAGTGTGGCACCGCCTGTTCAATCCATTGCGGCTTTACGGGAAAATTAGTACGTGCATAGACTTTATCGGTTTCGACTAACTCTGTTGACAGCAACCATTCATTCTTCTTTTTGAATAGTACCGATGACGGATGGATCCAAACTTTTAATCCTCGAGCACCTTGATAATAAAGCTCTGGAGTCTTCTTTAATAAATGGCCAACAAAACCGCAAATTAACCCTCGATGAATTTCATCGTCCGAGGCTTTTTGTTGGTTAGCCGTAATTCCTAATTCAGATAGGTTTTCTTTACTTTGAAAGTAAACATTTCGCCACTCTAACCAACCGACAAAATTAATAAAGTGCTTTTGGCACCAGCTCTTAAACTTACTTGAAGATAATTCTTGCCGTTTCTTTTCTAGAAAAAACCATAGTTTTAATACTGATAAAACATCCGAAGTTTCATCGCGATATTGAGCATGACTTTGTTCAGCTTTTTGTTGTTTTTCAAGAGGTCTCATCCGAACGTCTCGAACACTTAAAAAGCTACTGATGATCAGCATTTCATTAACCGCATTAGAATTCGGTTCCAATAGAATTCTAGCTAGTTGCGGATCGACAACCATTGCTGACATTTTTCGGCCAATTTGGGTTAATCGCTGCTCTGAGTCAACCGCCGCTAACTCGAATAACAAATTGAAAGCGACTTTCCATTGTCTTTCATCCGGCTTTTGAATAAATGGAAAACTCTCGACGTCATCAACCTTTAGAGATTTTAATCTAAGCACAACTGATGATAAATTAGTCCGACTTATTTCAGCTTCAGTAAACTCCACCCGACTGTCAAAATCTTCTTCCGAATACAGGCGATAACAAATACCAGGACAAATACGACCACAACGCCCTTTCCGTTGATCGGCGCTCGCTCGCGAGACTTTTTCGACTGGTAGTTGCTGAATTTTATTTCGCTGGCTATAACGACTAATTCTTGCCGTTCCAATATCAATCACAAATACGATATTGGGGATGGTTAATGATGTTTCTGCAACGTTGGTCGCTATGATTATTTTTCTGCGTTGTGAGCTCTTAAAGATAGCTTGCTGTTCTTTGATGCCTAAACGCGCGAACAACGGATGTATCTCACAATCGACTAGTTTCTGTTTACGCAAGAACTTGTCAAGATTTTTTATCTCCGCTTCGCCATGAGAAAAAATTAGAATATCACCAGTAGAATGACTGATACATTGGTCCACAGCATTTACGACTCCTGTAAAAATAGGATCATCATTAGAGTCATTTTCAAGCTGCTCTTCCAAGGGTTGATAGATGACTTCTACCGGATAAGTTCTGCCTTCGACTAAAACCACCGGTGCGTCATTAAAGTATTTTGAAAAGCTGTCTGGATCGATAGTTGCGGAAGTAACGATCACTTTTAACTCTGGACGTTTGAGCAGAAGTTTTTTTAGAAAACCTAACAAGAAATCGATATTTAAGCTACGTTCATGCGCTTCATCAATAATGACAACTTCATACTCACTCAGCAGCGGGTCTGACTGCAATTCAGCTAACAAAATCCCGTCAGTCATCAGCTTGACTCGGGTATTAGAGCTAGTCTTGTCAGCAAACCTCACACTGTAACCGACCAACTCACCCAACGGTGTTGAGACCTCCTCTGCAATTCGACTGGCAACACTAGTGGCAGCTACGCGACGAGGCTGGGTATGTGCAATTTTTCCGCGCCGACCAAAACCGGCATTGAGACATATTTTTGGAAGCTGCGTGGTCTTTCCACATCCGGTTTCCCCTGCAACAATGACGACCTGATTGTCACGGATTAGCTCACTTATCTGCTCTGCTTTTTGTGCGATTGGTAACTCAGGGTCAATATCGAGTGGACTGATTCTGGTGTCGATTTGTTGTGTAATGCTGGTTGATTTTTGTTTAATTGCTTGAAGTTTTTGATCCAGCTTGTCAGAAGGCTGACCTCGCTTTTTACGAGTAGCAATTTTTCGCTCGAGCGAAAATAATTTGCCTAAGTCTTTAGTTTGGATGGAGTGAGTTTCGAAAGTACGCATAATGCAGATTGCATTCTCAGTATTTTAAGATCAGATAGATAAAAAGCAAAAAGCCTGCTATAGAGCAGGCTCTGATAAAACGACCTGAGAAAAAACTAATCCCAGAACGAGTGAGGAGCTCGAAGCTCTCCAATAAAATCGGCAACCGGTTTATAAAAATCTTTGTCTTCCCAGTAGCCTGTATGACATGCAGGATTCCAAGAGGTTGCAGCACTTCCGACATTGATTTCAAAATCACCATCAACATGCTTATCAAACTCTTCTGAAAGTCCCTTAAGTGGATAAGCCACGATATCGTCTTTATCATAGAAGTTGTACCAACGAGAACGCTTAGCTAAATCGGCTGGTAGTGCTTCACCGGTAATCTTGCACGAATGTCCTAGCTCTGAATCAAGGCCTTCTAGCGTGTACATACCTTGCGGGTTACCAAAAGTGATATATCCCACTAAGGTTTTCATCGTTTCAAAGTTACTCAGTTGACTCTTACCTTCTTGCATCGACTTGATAAAATGACTCATCATCACACCACCATACGAGTGAGCTAATACAACAAGAGGCGTTTCATCAGTGTTTACTCGTCGGTGAGAAGCAAATTTACGCATGCCATCTTTTATACGATTATTAATCGACTCGTAAACTTCCGTACCCGGCGTATATAAAAGAGCAAGCGCTTGGGTATCCGTCATAATTTGGCGTAAGTTTTGGTAAGCTAAATCACCTTTATAATTAGCTTTCTTACGAAATGCTTCTAGCTCATCTCGAACTAAATCAGCCCAGTAAATTTCAAAGAACAGTAGATCATCTTCCAGACGCCCTTCTGCGCCTTTGACATATTCCTCTGTGATTCGGTGTTTTAGCTCAACAGAGTAGAATTCCTCTTCGCTCCCCAAACCATGAATGACCGCGATCGCTAGTCTTTTCATTTGTTCTCCTCTCTCTTAGGTCTTATTTGCCTATTCTTAGCCTAACTGCAACCAATAAAGGCTATCTTGTTGTATTGTTAGTGGCTAATCATAAAATAATCAGGCGGTCATTACTAGTGTAAATCCACAAACATTACAGCAAACAAGCAATTCTTAAATTAATGCTATGTTATTGATAACTAGTAAGTTCTTTTTTAAATTGGCTGGCGATCTCACGCGATAAATGTCGATCGAAGGAAATTCAACATTATTGACAAGCTTTTAACCGATCAACCGAGCCAAAGCGAACCTTGTTTTCGGTTGGTAACTTCTATTCTGAGTAGTTTTCGCCGATAGAACAGGCAATGGTGCGACTAATCTCTGAGAAGGAACATCCTGATTGCTGATGCCAGTCATTAAAAGCTGCCTGAACCAATTTTAAATCCCTTTGTGAGGTTGGGTGCTTATTGATTAAATTCTCACCAATTAGGTATTGAACCACATCACGAGTTAACAAAAAGGTATCTTTTCCAACCGTTCTCAAAAAATACGGACCGGTATTTCCGCCAAGTCGGCTGCCGTGTTTCTTAAAATAAAGCCACAACAAGGTTATTTCTTCAGCGGGCCACTCGGCAACAAATTCTCCAAAACTCCCGTGCTTTTCACTAATTTCTTGGATAAAGAAAGCATTGTCTCGAACCGATTTGACCTTAGTGAAATTTCTGATAATCCGTTTATCCTGAGCCATTCGTTCAATTTGTTCGTCACTGGCAAGTTCTAATTTGTGAGGCTCAAATCCCCAAAACACCTCTTCAAAGCCAGGCCATTTGTTTTCAACTACGCGCCAAACAAAGCCAGATTGAAAGATTTTTTTGGTCATTTCTGCCAAATAGACGCTATTGGGCAGTGCGATTAGCTGTTTCTTTGAAGCAGGCTTTGGCATTAACTCACTGAGGTTGGATTTGCCAAGTTTACGCTCAATGGCTCTTTTCTGGATTTTGCTGAATTTTTCCAAGGTTAAAACTATCTAACAGACAATGACTGATAATGGCAGAATAACATTGCTAAACCACAATGAAAACAGCATTGTGGTTTAGCTAATAAATAGATTATTCGGCTAGAGTTTATCGCAAGCGAAGTCGTAGATAGGTCCAATTCCTGAGACCTGCAAATTAGTATAGCTGGAACCGTCATAGTCCTGACGGTAGTTAAGCATTTGATATCGGCATCGGCCGTCAGGATGCTTCATAATCACTACTCCGCCAATCACTTTTCCAGTAATAATACCGGTGAGTCTATTGCGTGTGATTGACCAATCAGATTGAGTCAAATAGGTTTTTATAAGACTTTCTTTCCAAGACCAAGCCTGAGCCCAGCGGCTGGCAGCATCCAGCAATTGTTGCTTATCGGAGTACACTAAGCCTTCTTTAGGTAATTCACGGGCTGCATCCTTGGCAGACTTCTCTGCTAATGCTTTTTGCTCGAAATACGATTTAGCTTTCGCAAAATATTCGCCCATCATCGAATCTAAAGTATTTTGCATCTGCTTACTCTGAAGAATCTTTCTAATGTAAGCTTGATTGTTTGAATAAACATTGTATTTGCTGTGCTTACTCCATTCAGTTCGACCGAAACCCGAAGCGTTTGCAAAAGTGTAGACCAGCACGCCATCTTTGAGGTCAAATAAGTAATAACTAGACGCATTACGATAAACATCCACACCAATAACGCCACTTTCTTCCGGTAAAATTTTATATTCAACCATTGAACAACTATCACAAGGCTTAACCAAAACAGATTTTTTGCCTTTTTCATTAAACTCTATTGAATAACTAGACTGTATTTTTCCGCCATGTTTCTGCGGTACCGCCAAGAAGTACTCTCCACCAGAATGCGCCATCTCACCCACTTCTTGATTCATGATTTTATGCGATAAATCAATGGCAAACTTTTCGACGCTAGCGCGATCGAAGTTAGCCGCAGCCTGTTGGTCGCGCGTATACAGATTTGCATGGCCAATTTTTGACCAAACCTTACGCCCTAATAAACCATCAGGCTGTACTAACACAAAACTATTTTCATTAAGCGGAATTAAATAGAGACCCGAAGTCATGAATACTGGAGTACCCAAGGTTTTTGACGGTTCTTCTTGAAAAGAGTAAACAGCCGGTGGACATGATTGGCATGCGGCGACAGCAATCACCGTTTTATTGCCCAATTGACCATATTGCATGAGAACTTTGGATTTGCCTCTTTCCGGCACGCCTAAATAGTATTCTCCATTCACACTGGCTTCAGTTAGCTCTAAAGCGTGTACATTGTAGTTAAACAAAACGACCAAAAGGCCCAACAAACACTTATTCATAATTCTCCTTTTATCATGATTACTTATTCTGCTAATAATTCAGCTTAGCTTGGTATCAGTCGCTCTGCTTGGCTTATTTTTTGGACATCGCTATTCCACTAATTTCTGTTTAAATAACTCATAAAATGCTCGCCTAAATCCCGCTTTTCTCAGTATAAATCAGAGTTCAATATGTGCCGATACGTTTTATTGCTTTTTGAGATGTTTAGCGATCCCATGTTGCAGTGCAGGCGCTAATGTTATAGATTCTAAGAATAATTGTGTTAAGTATTAAAGGGAATAAGGATGGCCATTAAGTCAATTAGCAAGTCAAAAGGCAAGAGCAACACGCCGATCTATGATCTTTTTAGCAAAGTTAAAACCAAACGCCACTCACGCCCTCGCAAGAAAGATATTCGAGGAACCGGTAATGTGATTGAGTGTCATAACTCAAGCCTTAAAAAGGCCACATTTGAAATTTGGGGCAACAATAATCGGATCGTCATTGGCGATAATTGCCTACTCGACAATGTAACCTTTCATATTGAAGGCGACGACCAGTATGTTGAAATTGGTGATAATGTCGCTTTTAATATTGCTGGAAGTATTTGGTTAGAAGATCACCATTGCAGCCTAACCATCGGCGAAGAATCAACCTTTGAAAACGTACACTTGGCGGTCACCGAGCCCTACTCTTCACTTACCATTGGTAAGGACTGTATGTTCTCCTACGACATTGATGTTCGAACCGGAGATTCTCATTCGGTCATCGTCGATGAAGACAACAAACGCACTAACTATGCGCAAAATATCTCTTTTGGGGATCATGTATGGGTAGCTTCTCATTGTGTCATTTTGAAAGGCGCCAGAATTGGTAGTAATTCCATTATTGGGACTCGGTGTGTCGTGACTAAGTCATTTCCTGAGGAAGGTGTGGTTTTGGGCGGTAATCCGGCTAAGATTATTAAGCGTGGGATTAATTGGAAACGTGAGAGGGTATATGATCAGCAACCCTAGGGTTGATTGATTTCTAGTGAGTTAAACTCTTAGTTAGGTCTTGGATTGTTGGTATGAGCCGACGCTAGCGGTTGCTAATTCGCCATTTTTGTCCTTTTTGAAGAGCCAAATTCAAGGGCGTTTCGCAGCGCTGCGCTCTGACTGCGAGTTACTTTTTTCAATAGCAAAAAAAGTAACCAAAAACGCCAATGTCGTTCGCACTGGGCACCGCGATTAGGGGTCTTATTCGCATGAATTGCAGTACACTGCGTTTACCCTCCCATTTCCAGCTAAGTCCGTAAGAGCTTGGTTTCGAATTTGCCCAGTGGCTGCGTGCACCCCGACATCCCCACTTCCATCGGAGCAGTGGAAAAGCTGTTTCAAGCCTGAAATCTACTCATTGGTTGACCGTGAATCACCAGTCCGTAATAGCCGCTAGGCGGGTAAATCTTTAGCAATGATATTCACGTCACTAATTACGTGTAAAGAAAGAACGCTCAAAGTAAGTAGCAATAGGATGGGCCACACAAGCGAACAGGTGCTAGGCGTTCCACAGTACGAAAAGACAAAACATTAGGTCAATTTCGGTAGCACAGTGCCAACGACCAAAGCCTTTTTGCCTTCTTTTTTGGCTAGAAAAAAGAAGGTCGCAGTCAGAGCGCAGCGCTGCGAAACGCTTTTGACTTTGAACTTGTTTTGGGTCCTTAAAAAGAACAACATATATCTTCCGCTATGGATAAATAACCGCCTCTAACTATAAAAAAACTAACCTCCCCTCAATAGCATCAGTCCCCAAAGCATCCTTATCAAGATTTTTACTAGCCTCCACCGCCATCATAAGGCAAAATGTCAGATTAATCGCATTAACCGATTATCAATCTTAATCGACTTAGCCAACCACGGAGCAATCGATGGCCAAACACACAATAAAAAACAATCGAGCTAAACCACTCTTAGACTTTCCTATTAAATCAATGGCAATATTGCTCACTACAGTGGGTTTAATTGGCTGCCAACCATCACAAGAACCGGCTTCCGAGTCTGAAACCACTGAAACAGCGGCTAAGCCAGTAGAAAAAGCCGTTAATCTGTTGGAAACTGAAGACTTTAAAACCGCTTACAACAGCTTTTCCGTGGAAAATCTAAAGAAACACATTAAGTATCTATCTTCTGATGAGTTAGCCGGTAGAGAGCCTGCTACAGAAGGTGACCGTCTTACAGCAAAATACCTAGTCGATAGTTTTAAATCGTTGGGTCTATCTCCGGGTAATGGCGATAGCTATTTACAAGAAGTCGAATTATTGGCCATTAATTCTAAGGTTACCAAAAACCTAGCGATTGGCGATATCGAGTTTACCCCGCTCGACAACTATGTTGCCAATACTCGCCAAAAAGAAAAAGTTCGGTCAATCAATGACTCAGAACTAGTGTTCGTTGGATACGGTATCAATGCACCAGAATTTGGTTGGAATGATTACAAAGGTCTAGATGTCACAGGCAAGACAGTGGTTATTCTAGTCAATGACCCGGGCTTTGCCACAGGCGATCCTGAAGTCTTTAGCGGTAATACGATGACCTATTATGGTCGCTGGACTTACAAGTATGAAGAAGCCGGTCGTCAAGGTGCAAAAGCGGCGATCATCATTCATGAAACTGAGCCAGCCAGTTATGGTTGGGGTGTCATCCGTTCTAGCTGGTCGGGTGCTCAATATCATTTACCACGCGACGAAAATAGCGCGCCAGTGGTTGATGTTGAAATGTGGATTAATGTTGAGAAAACCAATGAATTGTTTGCTAAAGCGGGATTAAATTTCGAACAAGAAAAACTTAAAGCGCAAACCAAAGGCTTTGAGCCAGTTCCGCTTAATCTTAAAGCGTCTGTTGAAGTGACTTCCGATTTTAAAGCATCCGTTTCCAATAATATCGTTGCGACTATCCCCGGTTCTGAAGCACCTGATGAACATGTTATTTATATGGGTCACATTGATCACTTGGGTCAAAACACCAGCCTTGAAGGCGACCAGATCTATAATGGCGCTCATGATAATGCCAGTGGTACGGGTGGTTTGATTGAGATTGCTCGTCAATATAGTCAAATGAAAAACAAGCCTAAACGTTCTATTACTTTTGTTGGCGCCGCGGCGGAAGAACAAGGCACTTTAGGCTCGCAGTATTTTGCTAATAATTCACCAATGCCATTGTCAAAAATTGTTGGCTTAGTGAATATGGATAGCCTCAGTATTACCGGTCGTAAGAAAGATGTTAGTGTGGTTGGCTATGGTAAGTCTGAGCTTGAAGAAGTATTGAAAAGAGCAGCGGCTTTGCAAAACAGAACACTAACACCAGAAGCGCATCCAGAACGCGGTTACTACTTCCGTTCGGATCACTTTAGCTTAGCTAAAATTGGTGTACCAGGATTAAGCTCTGGTGGCGGTACGGTTCCACTTAATGAAGTCGAAGCGGAAATCAACAAAGTCATTGGTGCTCGAGTGGCCAAATGCTATCACCAACTTTGTGACGAGTATGCGGAAGATTGGGGATGGGATGGAACCATTGAAGATCTTCAATTGTACTTTACCACGGGCTATTTGTTGGCGAACGAAGGTCAATGGCCTAACTGGTATCAAGGCACTGAGTTTAGAGCCTTGCGTGATGAGATGATGAAAGCAGCGGAATAAGTAATAACATAGAATTATCGGTTCAAAGCTATGCCGTCTAGGTTTACAAAACTAAGACGGCATTTTTGTTTGTGCTGTTTTTACAGGTTCACAACTGGTTCAAACAAACAAAATTTATTCTTATCTAAATCTCTGACATACGCAGAAAAATAAGGTCCTCTTTCGCTCGGCTCACCTTCACAGGTTCCTCCTAATTCAATCACCTTTTTATAAAGCCTTTTGACTTCATCAATAGAACCAACATTTAATCCAATCATTGTTCCGTTGCCATTAGTGGCGGGTTCTTTGTTAAATGGCTCTGCGATAGCGAAAGTGAAATCATCACATTGCCAATAAGTCATTCTTTCATTCGCAAAAATTTGCTTTAGATCGGTTTGTTCAAAGAGTGAATCATAGAATTTAACCGCAGATTCCATGTTGTTTGTTCCAAGTACACAATAGTTTAATTTCATTAATCAATATCTCCGACTGGGTAGAAAGTAGACTATATATGGGTGCTACTGACAGCTGTGTGTCAGTAGTGGTAGGAAGAGTTAATGATTGATGGGGCTTTCTATTTGGATGGCGAAATTCGCGACAAAGGAGTCGGTCGAGCTTATTTTAACTTAGGCAAAAAATGACGATTTATAGCCAGTCAGTTATTTCGTTAATAGGGTATCTAATGTTCTATCGCGGAAGTCAGAGCTAGCCTAGATCTTGGTCGCGATTCGGCCAAAAGCGGAACTAAAACTCAACGCCTAAACTTACGATTCATTATAAGGACACGAATAATGAATCAGCAACATCAATTGCTTATATCTCACCATATTCTGACTTAATTAAGCCAAAGCATTTTAAGTCGTGAAACTGATTTTTCCAATAGCCACTTTGACGTCTTAAGCCTTCTTCTTTAAAGCCAACGTTTCTTAGCACTGATTCGGAAGCATCATTTCCAGGAACGGTATCGGCTTGAATACGATTAAGTTCGCCACACGGCAAATCACCCAAAAATGCTGCTTTTACTATTCCATGCACAGCTTCAGTTGTATAACCTTTCCCCCAAAACTCTGGAAGCAAGTCATAGCCAATAACAGCATTCTTCATTTTAGGATTCCAGGTGTTAAAGCCACATGTCCCAATTAATTTGTTGGAATATTTTATGCGAATAGCCCAACGTATTCCCGAATTTTCGTTAAAGCGAGTTTGAAAGAAGTCTATGAGATTTGACGCTTGAGCTAACTCAGTGAATGCTTCGAGATCATAATATTCAATAACGGAGTTATCAGCAAATAATTGAAATATGCTGTTTGCATCATCATCATCTACTAACGCGGTCAATTTTAAGCGTGGTGTATCTAATTCTGGGAACTGCACCTAAATCCTCCTTGAAATATTACGTAGGGTTTCACCTGTGCTAAGGGCCGAATTTTCAATTTTAAAATACTAACACAAATCTATGGAACAACCACGAAACAAGCGCTAGAGAGATATAGGAAGTTCTTCTGGAGAATTTTATTCGCGAGTCGGCCAAAAGGAGAGATGACGTCCAGATATATTGGCATATTCCTTGTTGCATTGATGCTTATTATCTTGTTAATCCTTAATTAACGAGTTGGCACCATCACTGATATTTATGTGATATTTCTCACCGTTAAAGTCTGTAGCTTCTATGTGAGTCTCATACACTGAAAACTCTTCTGAAAATATGTCCCTTCCAGATGTGGACCAAATGACTTTACCATCGAATGTAACCTTTGAAATATCAAGCTCTCCATGTATTAAGAGTCCTTCCCCATCAGGAGATAAGTACAACTGAAAGCCAGTAGCAGAGTCGATAGTCCTATTCCATATTAATTCTAATGTTGGGAGCGAAAAACAAACTAGCTGATCACCCACCAAAATCCAGAACATAGAGTCACCGAATACTACCGATTGGCCTGTGATTTTACTTGCTCCGCCTCCGGCTTGGACTATACAACTAGTATCACTCTGCGGACATACGATTCCGTAGCTCGAAGAAGATTGATACTCTGGATCCAAATTATATTCATTGGTATACGAATGTAAGTTTTCGCTCGAACCAAAGGTATATTCTGATTCATCTTTAACTTCAATAGTGTAATTTGTAGACTCGAATTTCATAAAGTAGCTCCATTCCTTTAGAAGTTAAGTTGAGCGGACGATCATTATGCTTTTCCTTTTTCAGTGCCGCTAAAGTCTAGTTCCTGAGGCCTCCATTTGTCGACATTACGCAAAGTACAAAGCTTACGCCAAAGTGTTCGACGGGAATAATAATAGCGCCTTATTAGTTAGGTTTGCTAGAAAAAAAACCATCTTCAACTTTTACTATTTTCGGACTCTCACAACAAATCACCTCTAAGCACTCATCGTTTGTCACAAGTAAATGGGACCATTCTTGACTATTACCCATAGCAAACGAAATAGGGCTTTCTTCATGCCACGGATGCCCTTTTAATTTAAAAGTATTTTTTTTGGGCCTTTCAGATGACCATAGATAGAGTAAACCATGTTCATCGAGACAACGAAATGCATTAACTATTTCAAATGAAACTTCATATAGAGCTTCAGTTTCTTCGTGAAAAACTCTGGCTATCAGGTCTACGCCCTCATGTTTTGGTTGACCAGGAATTTCAATTTTTGAACCGTCGGACTTTGTAAGTGCCCAAGTTTTCGTACCCCAAGAAACATCAATAATCCACGCAGTTCCATCTTCAAAAGGTGAGTCCCAATTTTCAAATTCCATTTCACTACCTAACCGTTTATTTGAGCGGGCTTTATGCCCATAAATCAATTCTCAGAGCCAGTATATCCCAATACTCCTGTCGGCCAAAAGCGGAAGAAAAGCGGTTTGCCACAATCCCAAGTTGTTGGTGTTCAACTAATAACCTATATGTTCTGTTACTATCATGAGCTCTTAATGTCATGATTGTTGCATTTTTTGTCGGGGTATTTTCTTAAGCTGTGACAAATGAAAGTCGTTCGGGCTCATCATTGTGCTGACAACAGCAGTTTTGAAAGGGACTCCAAACTCAAACGATATGGTTTTTATTTGCGCTTCATTGCCAGCTTTAGCTGAAATATAAATATCTAGAAACTGTAAAACACCATTGTTATAACTTTTTGCAACATCAATAATTCGGTCATTATTAATATCAACAAACTCAAATAGAACGATACCTTGACTCATTACTAATTGTGTTTCAAATAAACCATCAAAATCTTCATCTAAACGGCCATCTATTACCAAATCCGTACCATTGTCATATTCGTACCTTTCATCAGGCTTTCCATCAAAGTTTCGGTCTACTAATTGAAAATAACTAAACTCAGAATTCTCATAGGTAATATCTGATTTCCCATCTAAATTTAAATCTTGACTAAAGTCGTTCTTGTCTGCTTTTAAGCTCTCTAATTCTAATCTCATTTCATTAATTATTGCTTGAACTTCTTCTTCGTAGCTCTTTTGTTTGTCTTCACATACATCGGCGAACGAAATTGAAGAGAAAATACTTACTAAGATCACACAAATTAATTTCATTATTGCTCCAAGAGATTTCACTAAAAAATACAATTCTCAAGTCGGCCAAAAGGAGACCTAAAGACTCCCTTACAGAATGATAATTTCAGCACTTAGCCGACGATTCAAACCAAAGATTTATAATCCCATACCTAGTATTTTTAACTTAAATCATATTGGACTTTACAAGTAAAACCACCCACTTCAGATTCCAAGTTTGAGGAGGCACTAAACTCATACTCACCTCTGGTAGTGAATATTTTTTCAGACTTCGAGCCAGACTTCCATTGTAGGCCTTCTATTTCTGATACAGGAAATTTAAACATGGTGCCCACAGAAAATGCCTTCTTTTCCATAAGGGATTTCATTTTCTTCGGTGGCGAGCCAACTATCAGAAAATGCGATACAGACTCTCCCGGCTTTAGTACCGCTAGTTCGTCAAGATTACTGTCCGCTTTAAATAGTAGCAAATACTCTTTACCTTCTTTAATTTCAATGTCGCAACTAAAAGTGCTTTTGTTCTCAACATAAATAGTTTCAGGAGCCTCAGACTCGAAAGAAGAAAGCAGTAAAAAAAGTAATATTTCCATATTTCACCAACTAATTAGGGTCATTTTTGAATTATACAACTAGTATATCTGTTCGTTAATCGGCCAAAACCGGACTAAAACTCAACACCTCAAGCAGATTCGCGATTTTCGCGCACTCCGCTTTAACTGGTTAACCTAAATCTCACATCCACTAACAGTAAAATGTAGGGTTGCATCTTTATATATTTTATATGCTTTCCACTCTTCAATATTCGAAAACATTTGTTCAAATAAGTATATTTCTAGCGGATGCTCAGCGCCTGAATAACTATCACTCCCGTCTATCTGGACAGTTAGATCATCTATTTCAAATTCACAGCTTATATCTTCTGAATGTTCATACTCTTCTTTGTCTACATCATATTTGAGTCTGTACTCAATTCCAATTCGAAGATAGCGCTTTCCATCAAGGTCATTACACTCAGAATTAAAGAAACAATCTGTCACATTTTCATGATTCCCTAAAGGGCTTTTGAGTATGACATGCTTAAATACTTTCCAAACGTTTGACACTGTTTGTTTTCGTTTCGTTCCAAGCTGCGTCTCTAACTCTGCGACGATGTTGGGGTATAGATTCAAAAGCTATTTCCTTTAACTGAGTAAACACTAGGTTTTTGCGCAACAAGCGCTCTCTACCAAATTGGCCAAGCTGCTAAAAACGGTGATCACAATCGGCCATTTCCGGTCATTAGCGAATACTTTATATTTTGCTTAAATTGTGTAAAAGCGGACATCGAGAACGCCAACATAAATTGCCTCGTATTTTTGCGTCAATTTTCATGTTTTTGCTAAGTTTCTTCGCGCACAAGATAACATTGTTTGTGGCCACGCTCAGTGTATTTTTTCATTACCCAATTTGCAGTATGCTCTCTCAAGAATCGATGCATTTCTACTTCGTTCCCATCATCGCCCTGTCGAGTAAGAATCCATCTTGGGCGAGATAAATCTTCGCAAATGTGTGCCATATCTGGAATACTGACTTTAAAATTTGCTGCAACTTGTTCAAGACCAAGCTGAGGATCAGGATGGTCTCCTGACATATTTGCACACACGCCAATCTCTTTCTGAGTTAAATCACCAAAACCACGAAGAAAATAAAGACTATCTTCGACCCGCACTATTGCTGCAAAGCATTCGCCCAGACCATCTTCAAGATATTCTTCAAATTCAATACCAAATTTATCGCAAACTTCTTGAACGGAATAAGGGAGCTCACACAAGAACTCATAACCATACAGACTATTCCATTCTTCATCTGGTACCTGCTTTATCAAGATGAGTTCCTCTTTTGGAAACTTAACATGGGGGTTAACGGACGCTTAGGTCCGGTTATGTGATTTCTTTAAAATATTAACACTATTCTGTGGGGCCACCATAAAACAAGCGCTACAGAGAAATATAAGGTTTTACTAAAGAAGTTTATTCGCAAATCGGCCATTTCCGGTCATTAGCGAATACTTTAAATTTTGCTTAAATTGTGGAAAAGCGGACATAGAGAACGCCAAAAGCAGCCGAAAATTACGAGCGAGTAGCGAGTAATTTTTCGGCTGCCTTTTATGGTTAGAGTATTATCGCTCATTTGAACGAACAAAACTAAACCAATATATTGGCAATGTGATGACAGATGCTCCCAACATCAAAATGGCCCAAATAGGTTTTAGCTCATTATTGATTTTGGATTTATATAAATTAAATAAAAATAATGGAACCGAAACTAAGACGGCAATCCAAAACGCTATTTGTGTTGGTTCTATATAGTCAAGAAAGGAATATGAATTTCTAATTTCATCAATAGTAGCGAACGCATTCGTAGCGTCAGGCTTACTAATAAAAAATTTGTTAGGGGACATTGCCTCTATGATGTTAACAACCAGTAACAGCAAAGGTGCAAATGCTGGTATTGATAATAAACCAGAGTAACTATTCTTCATTCTTTATTCTTCCTCTAACGCAAAGTTGAGACGCGTTTTTTTTATCGCGTCGAATTCCAACCAATGGTTAAGTGACATTACTCGATCTCCGTTTAGATAGCCAAGATATAAACACAAAACCCACAACAGAAACGAGAAATATCACCAATGAAAACACCCAAGCGTAAAATGGCCTAACTCCAGCGGAGAATGTCCAAGCCATCATGAAATAGTCATACGACATTGCAAAGTTGAAATCTCGATTTATCAGATAATAAGAAATTTGCCAGCATACCAAATACCAAGGTAATATCAGGAGCTTCCCTACGTTCCGAATTTCAAAGTTTGCTTCAGTCATTTAACATTGGGTTTAACGGACTCTAAGGTCCGTATATGTATTTTTTCAAATATTAACACAATTCTTTGGAACCTCCATTGAATAAGCGCTACAGACAGATATGAGGATTTTTCTGAGAGACTTATTCGCAAACCGGCCAAAACCGGACATTTAGGATTTATTCGACTTTTACCCCAATCACTAATCCGTTAGACATTGTAAAACTGACTTGACCCCCAGTTTTTCATAAAACAGTTCTTGTGAAACGCAGCATCAGAATATCTCCATAGATCTGAAGACGTATCCTCAATGAAGGGAGATGTCATAACGAGTTCATGTTCATCCTCAAGTACCTCGTTACATAAAGCACACGTTGAGGAGCCTCCGATCACTATTGCCATAATTTGCTCATATAACGCTTACATCTCAAGAGAGGCTTCTTTTCGCCGAATCTGCAGCATGTATTTGTTAACTTTTTCTCTAATAATTCCTAGAGCCATTGTATCATTAACTGCAATTGCACCTATAACCGACTTCGCACTAAAAAACAGAACATATCGTTGACCTATGACTAGGTTCTCATAAGCAAATATTGAGAAAGAAGCATATCTGTAATATTTAAGTTCAAGAGTTATAGGCTTTCCTTGAACTACTGACAATTCATTAAAGATATATATTTTGGTTTTATCACGTTCACAGTGATCCTCAACAAGACTAAGCGCTTCAAATAATTCGTCACTCATGCCTTCAATCTGTTGCCTTGGAGTTTCAAACTCTTCAAAAGACAAATACTCAACCCATACAATCGCGTCTGAATCTAGAATTAAACCTTCTGTAACTTCTGATGCAGGTATCCTTCCCGCTGGTTGACAGGCAAAGCTATCTAAAGAAAAAATCAGTATTGAAATTATAATGAGTATTTTCATTGTATCCTTACAGAGTTAACGCTTGTTTAATTAGTGAGGAGTTTCTCGCCGAATCAAATTGAAACTCTTGTTACATTATTCATAATATGGAACCCAGTTACCAGAATTTAGATGTAAACGTTTTTTAGAATCTAATGTATGAATAAAGGAGTGTCCGAAATTGAAGTCTAGTTTGTATTTATCATTTAACACCGATACTAGTTCCTTAACTCTATCTCTATTGCTTTCTTCTCTAGACCTTAAAGACCTGAGCTCTGGCTCATTTCTATATAATTGATAACCAGTTACTGCTATTAGAAATAGGAATCCCATATGAAAACTAAACATAAAGCCACAAACACACATCACAAATAGTCCTCTCGGTCTGATTATGTGACTTGATAAAAACTCTAACCTCTCCAATTCGTAATGAGTTTGTCTTAGAGATTCATGAATCTTTGATAATGCAGATAAAGTAGTTTCGTCGATATCCATTTTATATGTAACGCTTAATTCAAAAATTCAGGTTGTAGTTTAACCTGAATGTTTTGCAATTTCTTGTTAACTGATGCGCTCACAGCACACCTCTAGACTTAAGTATTAAAGATGCTCTATCCAATACCTCGAGC